>Ga0210402_10000181_pt1 | contig 72043 bp, 56 predicted proteins | sample IncBWC7MmetaG_FD_161055 | JGI IMG/M metagenome (GOLD analysis project Ga0210402, IMG submission 161055) | Forest soil microbial communities from Barre Woods Harvard Forest LTER site, Petersham, Massachusetts, United States - Inc-BW-C-7-M | ecosystem: Environmental > Terrestrial > Soil >...
TTGATGGTCGCCTCGCTCCGCTACCTCGATACCTTCGTGAAGATGGAGGGCGCGTGGCTGTTTGCCGAGCGCCTGCTCTATGTGGACTGGATCGATGAGCGCGCAATGTCATAAAGGACGAACCGAATGGCTGCGGTAATCGATTAACAGGGCAGGAGAACGATCATGTCTGCATACGTTGTATTCGCGAGAACGAAAACCGTCGATCAAAAAGAGCTCGAAAAATATTGGACTGGAATCCAAGCGACGATGAAGGGGCATCCCATCGAAGTGCTCGTAGCCTATGGAAAGCACGAAGTCCTTGAAGGTGATCCGATTGAAGGAATCGTCATTGCGAAATTCCCGAACGTGAAAGCTGCAAAGGGTTGGTATTATAGCGAGGCCTACCAAAGCGTCGCCAAGCACCGCAAACACGGGGCGATCTATCACGGAGTCATCGTAGAAGGTGTCAGCTAATGCAATCAACGGCGGGCTGGCAGATTAGTCCGCCAAGTATGGTTATCTTGACTCTTGCCGACGGGCCGAAGCCAAGTCAGGAGCGTAGCCATGCATGGAAAACGACCTGGAACGACATTCATCCGGCTGATGCTGGTAACTTTTCCCGCCCTCACTCTGTGTTACGCCGGGCAGGCGCCCCAGACACTCACCCTAAACGGCCAGCCGACACACATCTCTGTGGTTCAGATGAACGGCCACTCCTACGTCGACCTCGAAGCGCTGGCGCGTGCCGCGAACGCCTCCCTAAGCTTTAATGGAAATCAAATTTCACTGACGCTGCCTGGAACGGCCAGCACTCCCGCCCCCACGCCGGCCTCTGCAAACGTGGCTGCGAATTCCGAATTTTCGAAAAGCTTCCTGAGGGCGGGCATCGAACAGATGACCATCATCCGCGAGTGGCGGACTGCGCTTGCGAACGCCATCCAGAATGGATTTCCTATTGCCGAGGATTGGCTTTCGCCTTACCGCAGCCAGGCGACGACCGCTCTCCGGTTGGCGCTCGTCGCCATCTCCACCGATTCCGATCGCAATGCCTATCGTTTGCTAAATTCGGAATTCGAAAGCATGAAATTGCTGAGCAACAACTACGTGGCCACGCGCCAGTCCATGCAGTTCATCCCGCCAGACTCGCTCGCGAATGACCCCGCTGAACCGGAAAATCCTCGACTGCGCACACTCCCTGGCGGCCATGGCTGCCAACGGCCAGTTTGTCGAGGACGGCTCGTGCCAGTAATCAAGCTGAACTGACCGACGCACCAATCCCGCAACGAAGCATGCTCTCGTTACTGTCGAGCCAGGCACGTCTTTCCCTTCTTGCAGTTTATAGCCTTCAATATGAGCGGTGACGATCTCGCCTGTTTGCGGACCAACCGCCCGGAACTTATTCGTGCACCGTGAGTTACGCTGACTTCATCGCGCCGATGCTGCGTTAAAAAACTTGTGTGTCCTGGAGCGAAGCAAAAGCATCTAAGTTATTCACGGGATTCCATGAAGGGTGTGACGCAGGCAATGACCGTGGATTCTACGGGGAAGTGTTTGGCTCTTCGCCTCGGAAGGCAGATTTTGCTGGGGCTGTGTGTCCTGCTTTGCAGCTCTCCTTGCCGATCTCAGCAGACCCCTGCCATCGACACAGAGAAAAACGCCTTACCTGACTCACAAAGCACAGAGGTTTCTGCTTCTTGGCAACAAACCGATCGACAACGCCCTGGTACCATCGGCGGAACAGTTGTTGATCAATCCGGAGCCCGGGTCACCGGAGCCGTGGTGAAGCTTGTGCGAGAAGGCGAATTGTCGGGCGCGGAAGTTTTGTCAGACGACAATGGACAATTTTCCTTTTCCAATGTCGCTCCGGGACCGTTTCACCTCACGATTGCCTCCGAAGGGCTCACCCCGCAAGAGTTCTCAGGAAACATGCATCCCGGAGAGGCTTACGTCACGCCGCTGATCAGATTAATTGTTGCCACCCAGGTGACCGAGGTTCACGTCGGACTCACACGGAACGAACTTGCCGACGCGCAGATCAAGGACCAGGAGAAGCAGCGTGTGTTCGGCTTCATCCCGAATTTTTACGTGAGCTACGTTCCCGACGCCGCTCCGCTTGCACCGAAGCACAAGTTCGCGCTTGCCTGGAAGTCGGCTACTGATCCAGTAACGTTTGCCGCGGTCGGTGTCGTCGCCGGATTTGATCAGGCGGGAGACCGCTGGGGTGCCTATGGGCAAGGCGCTCAGGGCTATGCCAAGCGCTTCGGCGCTTCCTACGGCGACGTGTTTGCAGGAACGTTTATCGGCAGCGCCATCCTGCCCTCGGTGCTGAAGCAAGATCCGCGGTATTTCTATAAAGGAAGAGGGTCGAAGCGATCGCGGATTCTCTATGCGTTGGCCAACTCGGTTATCTGCAAGGGAGACAATGGACACTGGCAGCCGAATTATTCAAGCATCGCCGGAAATCTTGCCGCCGGTGGAATTTCGAACCTCTACTATCCGGCCAATGATCGCAATGGACTCGGAACCGTGGTCACGACCGCGTTAATCCGCCTCGGTGAAACGGCTGTAGCCAATATCTTCCAAGAGTTCGTTGTGCCGAAGATGACACCGAATCTCCCGAGTCGCGGGTCAGGCCAGCCCTAAAGTGCTTACCGAGCCTCAACGGTCTTTCTAGTGAAATTTATTCGAAACTTCCCGTAACACCCTGGAAGCCGTTGATCGCCTGTTTATAAAGCCACTTCATGACGCGAGCCGCGTCGTAGCAGTAAGCGACGTTATAACCGAGCGTCGAGAAGCAATGCGGTTCACAGCCTTGTTTCATTTCGGCGAGTTGCTTGAGATCAAACTTCTGCTTTCCGACTGTGCCCCAGTCATAGGTCGCGTTGTACATGGGGAAGCAAGGCGCGAGTGTACCGTCGGTGCGAATAATCAGCCAGTTTTGGCCGGCGCGGCAACCCCAATGCTCGCCCACTCCGCGCATGAACCCTTTCATATTTTGCAAACGCGGAATGGAATCCACCATTTTGTATCCCTGGCGCTGTTTGTCGATGAGCCAGTCCAGCAGATCGTCCACCATCGGAAAGTCTTCCGGGCGGATGTAGGTATCGTTTTCGTGTAGATGCTTGAAGTGGGATTGCTCCATCATGGGCGCTTCGTTGATGTGGAAGGTGAGCGAAATCCCATGATCGTGGGCGATCTCCACCAGTTGCTTGACATCTTCGATGTTGGTGCGGCAAATGTTTGTGTTGAAGAAAACTGTGTAGCCGTATCGGTACTGCCGCCGCACGAGGTAATCGAAGTTCGAACGCACGTGTTCCAGGGCTTTCGGCAGGCCGGGCTTTTCCTTAATCGCATCCACGGCGAAATTGATGGTTGCGATTCCCGCGTCGGCGAGCCGGTCGGTGACATCAGGGCGGAGCAAACGGGCATTCGTTGCCAGATAAACCCAGAAGTCCTTTTTCGCAGCGTAGTAAATCACTTTGTGCACAAAATCGGGCCTCAACAACGGCTCCCCTCCCGTCGGAGCCAATACGCGGCCAGGAGTTGTTTCCAGCCAGTCAATGGCGCGCCGCGCCGTTTCTTCGGTCATGCCCTTCACTCGGTTGTCATACGACCAGCAATAGTGACAATCCAGATTGCATTTCCACTCGGTGAATAGATAGGCGATGATCGGCTGGAAATCTCCCGGGAGAACGCGGGATTTGAAGTAGGGCACCATCCACCCGCGCATGGTTTTGAGGATGCGAGAAACGGGCCAGTGCCTTTTCCCGGTGCGCAAGACATGATCATGTGCCGCGATGTCGGCCATGTCGAGTTCGTGTAACAACTCGGGGTGTCGAGGAAAAATCGGCTCGGGAAGCGCGCCGGCCTCCTTTGAAGAATGGGGCGAAGGCCGCTGCCCGGGCTGCTGCAAGAGATTGTGCAAAGGTACGTCGAGGCGAAAAGATTGATTGGGGACAGTAGGGAGCGGTTGTTCCATCGTGGACATGAATCCAACCTCTTCTTTGTATAAGATGACCAGGCCTGCGGCTGAGTCATCTCGCCGCCGAACCTGGCAAAACAGACTTGATTCGTTCAGCTCCCCACACGGCTGACACAGAGGTACTGAACGAGACCCTGGTAACTAAACCTTGGATAAACGGAATTGGAGGAGAGATACATCGAAGAGGCAAAATTTTTGATATTTTGGCACAAAATCTTTGAACCGGTTCACGGGTACCAAGCATCTAAACACAAATGTATAGCCGGGGATGTTAAAGGGCGATTTCTCTTGCGATATGCTTGCATGAGCCAGCCCATTGATAGCCAAGCGCCACGTAGCAAATAATCGGGTAAGTTGAGGGTACTGTGGGATGGATTCAATTCAGGTCCTGGCTGAAGGTGACCCTGCCCGCTCTAGGTGGAGTCGGGCTGCTTTTGTCGGCGTTCATTGATTCTTCGTTCGTCCCACTCCCCCTGGTTACGGATTTGCTCTTGATGGAGCTTTCCAGCCGGCACCCGGCGCGCATGCCGTATTACGCCGCGATGGCTGCGCTTGGTTCATTGGCAGGATGTATCTGGATTTACTGGCTGGCACGGAAGGGCGGGCAAGCGTACTTTCGCAAGAGTCAGGGACATGCGCCGGGCAGGATTCGAAAGCTCATTCAAGAGTATCCGATGGCATCCGTTTTTCTTCCCGCGGTTGCGCCGTTTCCAGTGCCATTCAAACCGTTTGTGATTGCACAAGGCGTTTTTCAAGTGCCCATTGCAACCTTTGTGATTGGCACATTGCTAGGGCGTGGTTCTCTTTTCTTCATCGAAGCATTTCTGGGAGCACGCTATGGAGCGGCGGCGAAGCAGTTCCTTGTGGACCAGAAATGGGCTTCAGTCGCGCTGGCGCTTGGCCTTGTTCTTTTGTTTTTTTTGATTCGCCGGCTGCCGGTGTTGCGCAGGACGGAATATTCTCAGACAGATTGAAGTTCGCGAACGCGGCGCTCCAGCTCGCGGGTGATCTCGTTGGCGTCCTGGCCGGGAGCGAAACGCACTGGCGCGCCAATCGTGGCCTGCACATGGCCGGGTCGCGCAAAGATATGCTCGCCCTGTTTCAAATCAAATAGCCCATGCAGGTAGATCGGTACAACGGGGATGTTCAACTGTTTCGCGAGCAGCCCGATGCCCGCGCGAAAAGGAATCATGTCTCCATCCTCGGTCGTTTTGCCCTCGGGGAAGACCAAGACGTTCCAGCGGCGGTCGGCCAGATCACCCGCGAAGGCAAAGCTGCGAAGGAAGCCCGATTGCTGCGGCAGCGGAAACACATTGAACAAACTTACCGCGAGAAAATACCTCAGGCGTTCCATGAAACGCTCGAACGGGCTCAAGATGTTTGAGGGATGTCGCATTCGGGCAAGCCTTTCGCCACCCATAGCGGTGGCAAGCCGGTTTCGAAATTTTGTGGGAAGCGCGGGCAGGATCCAGGCGATGTCCAGATAGGTGACGTGATTGGAGATCACGAGGACCGGTCCGTTTAGTCCGCGGAGATTCTCCCGGCCGCGAATCTTGGGAGCCGCAAGAAGATATGTCGCCGGCCAGGCGAGCGAATAATAGATGACAAGCCGCACACCGGCAGTGAGCCAATGTTGCGGCCACGTAGGAAAGACGTGCTGAATTGAAGTGGAGCTACCTTGAGCGAGAAGCTTTTCAAGTTGCGCGACCGTGGTGACGTCCTGAAACTGAGCCTCATTCAGATCCACTTGATGGCGTTCTTCCAGAGCCCCCATGAGTTCTACGCGATCGAGCGACGTCAGGTGTAAATCGGTTTCGAGATTGGCGTCATGGAAGCCCGGCTGAACGGCGCGGCCGGTAATTCGGGTGATCAATCCGGCAAGGGAATCCGATGTAGGAGTGCTTTCCATTGTGCCGGTCTTCGCATTTTGGACGACATCGCGAATGCGAGGAAGAATTGGTTTTTGGGTCGACGTTCTGGGGAAATCTGGCTCTTGCCAAAGAAACGAGTGCCGTATTTTCTGATACTCAAGCAGCGATTGATTGGCGCCTTCGATTACCGCCGTCGGGTCGCCGCCGGGGCCGTTCAGCAAGAGTACAGCGCAAGGCTCGGCATTACCGTCTTTTTCGAGACCGATCACGACGCAATCGCGGATGCCGGGTTGCGCTCGCAAGGCTTTTTCCAGATCTTCTGGGTAAATATTCATCCCTGCCGGAGTGACGATGACGTTTTTCCGCCTGCCTCTGAAATACAGGCGGCCATTCTCGTCCGTCTCTGCGACGTCTCCCGTTCGGAACCATCCGTCGGGCTCGGCTACTGACAACCTCTGCCCGTTCTGCCGGTAGGCTGTCGCGACGTTTTCGCCGCGGACGAGGACTTCGCCATTCTCGTCAACGCGCACTTCCATGCCAGGAAAAACTTTCCCGATGGAGCCCTGGGCGGCACGAAACGGGTGATTCAGACTTATGAGCGAAGTAGTTTCCGTCATTCCATATCCCTGGATGACGGCGTAGCCCAATCGATTCCAAAACGTTTCAGTCTGCTTTGGGAGTGCAGCGCCTCCCGAGATAAAGGCCCAGAATTTCCAGCCGAGTCGCCCGTGAATTTTGCGGAACCGCCACCAGCGCCGGAGAAAATGCTGCTGCTCGGCCAGGGCGAAATTCTTTCGAAACTCCTCGGCTTTTCCGTCGCGCTCCTCCTGGCGTTCGACTTCGCGTTGCAACGACTCGATGAAGCGGGGAACCGCAACAAGGACAGAAACCCGCTCCCGCCGGATCGTATTCAGAAACTCTGCAGGCCTGAGAGAATCGATAAAAACAACAGCACCTGCAAGCAGTGAAGGGATGAAGACACCGAGCATTTGTCCGAATACGTGGCTGAGAGGCAGCAGGTTCAGAAACCGAAGCGGATGGACAAGTTTTTCATATCCCAGATATTTCTGAATCTCCCTTTGCAGGGGTTCGATATTTGCGAGAACGTTTCCGTGGGAAATCACTACACCCCGGGGCTCGGCCGTGGTGCCCGAGGTGAAAATGATCTCCAGGGTATCTTGACGTGAGAGCGGCGGCGACGGGTAGGGGAAAGAATCGTGCCGCGCCGTCGTGGCGAATAGCGACTCCAATGGGATGGACGGAGCAGTCCCACATTCCTTGTGTGCGTCCGACTGAAAGATGAGTTTTGCTTCTACTTCCAGAGATACTCGGCAGGCAAACTCCATTGACGAGGCATGATCGATTGGGATTATGACGACGCCACGAAGCAGACATCCGAGAAATGCCGTGATCCATTCCGCTGAGTTTTCGCCCCACAACAATACTGCATCGCCCTTGGTTATGCCGCGGGCCTCGAGCTCCCGAGCAAGCCGATTTGCCCCTTCGGCAATCCGCCCATACGTCCAGCTTTCCATGCGATAGCCGCGCCTCTGCCGCACGGCAATTTCGTCGCCAAGGGCCGCGTAATTCTGAACGAAATTAAGAAGTGACTCCAAGGGCATTCCAGACATCTATTTTGGCAGAAGTGCGTGAGCTTGGGGTACGTCAGGGCTCTACCAAATTTGATAGGCTTTGCCAGCTGTGGGATACACGGAAAAAGTTGTGATCATTGGCGCAGGAATCTCAGGGTTGGCTTGCGCCTATCGCCTGAGGCAATTGGGAATCCCATGCCTCGTCCTCGAGTCTCAGGAGCGCGCCGGTGGCTTGATTTTCACAATCAGAAAGAACGGTTTCTTATTTGAGGCTGGACCTCAGTGCCCAAGATTCCCGCCTTTGCTGTGGCAGTTGGTGCGTGAGCTAAATCTGGAGACTGAATTTGTAGCGGGTGACTCAAAAGCAAAGCGCTATATCTTGCGAGATGGTCGGCTACACCCGGCGCCCTTCTCGCCAGCAGGGTTGATCGGGACGCGATTGGTAGGGCTCGGTTCGAAGTTGCGAATTCTGACCGAGGTCTTTGGCTCTTCGCAGCCCCCTCTGCGGGAAGAAAGTCTGGCCGGTTTCGTTCAGCGGAAATTTGGCGCTGAGGTGTTGGACTATCTGGTGGATCCATTAATTTCCACGATTTTTTTTGGGGACGCGCACAAGATGGGCATGGAAAGCGCTTTTCCGGCCCTGGTGGAATGGGAGCGGAATCAAGGAAGCCTCGTGCGAGGGGCGATTCGAGCGCGTAAGACAAAAAGGCAAGAAGTGAAGGAGGATTCATCTGCGCGGCAGGCCGGCGCAATCCGCAAGCGCGACACGTTGCACGTCACCGACGCGCTGCCGCCACTGGGTTCCTTCCGGTTGGGAATGGCGGCCCTTCCGGAAAGGCTCGCTGCAGAATTATGCGAGGAGATTCGCTATAACGCCGCGATCGTGTGTGTCGAACAATTACGGCATGAAAGCGGCGCAGCGAAGTCTGCCTGGCAAATTGGTTTGTCGAGCGGCGAAAAAATAACGGCGGAATATTTGGTACTCGCGACGCCCGCATACATTGCGGCGCAACTTTTGGTAAACGCCGCGCCGCAACTTGCCGGTCGACTGAAAGCGATTCAGTACGCACCGGTCTGCGCGGTGGGCTCTGCGTACGACCGTTCACAGGTTGACAGCATGCTGGATGGATTTGGCTACATGGTCCCTCGGCGGGAAGGATTAGAGACGATTTGCACGTTCTGGAATTCGTCCCTGTTTCCAGGACGCGCACCCAAAGGGAAAGTGCTGATGACCAGTTTCTCTGGAAGGGGAGTCAGCAACAACGGGCTGGCGATGGGCGAGGAAGAGTGCGCGCAGATTGTGGAAGCGGAAAACGCCAAGGTCCTCGGGATCAAGGGTCCATCTCTGGACCGCGTGATCTGGAAAGATTCACGGGCTCTGCCGCAATATGACGTCGGGCACGCACAGCGAGTAGCGGAAATACAAGACATTTTGCGGACAATGCCGAACCTGGAGATCGTGGGCAATTTTCTGAGGGGCCGGTCCATTGGCGATTGTGTTGATGTAGCTCTTGCGGCGGCGCAAGATGTCCATAGCCAGATTCGCAGCGAAAACATCTAAGCGATTGCCGGATTCTCTCGAGGAGAGGGGAAGTTGATTCAGATCGTAGCTTGGGTTGCGGGTCTTAGCTTGCTTGGCGCAGGGCTAGGCACGGCTTACCAGGTGTTGGGGACTCGCAGAGATGGCAGAGAGTATCCCCCACCCGGTAGATTGGTTGACCTGAGTTCTCATCGCCTGCACCTTCTGGACTCGGGGTACGGGAGCCCAACCATTCTGCTGGAAGCGGGACTCATGTCCACTGTGTTGAGCTGGCGTGAGCTGCAACGTGCGTTAGCAGGATCGTTTCGTGTTGTCAGCTATGATCGGGCAGGGCTGGGCTGGAGCGATTTGGGTCCCATGCCGCGAACGGCAGATCGCATCGTTGATGAACTGCATACTTTGCTGGAGCGAGCGTCAATCCATCCGCCCTACGTGCTGGTGGGACATTCTTTCGGCGGTTTGACGATGCCACTGTTTGCTTCACGTTTTCCGGACGAAGTTGCTGGCATGGTGCTTGTTGATCCTGTAGCGCCGGCGGAATGGAATCCACCTTCGGATCATGACTTAAGGCTCACGCGCATTGGAGCCAGAGTGTGCCGACGCGCAGCTCTCCTCGCGCGCGTTGGACTGATTCGTTTTGTTGCTTTTCTCCTGACCACCGGTGGAAAGAAAGCGGCGAGTTATTTGGTGCGCCTCATCAGCCGCGGGACGCCTGCCGACTCTGGGTCCGTTTCGAGTCCCTGGTTTTCGGCCCTGCCGGCAAACGAAAAAGCGATGGCGTCCGTTTTCTGGGTTCAGCCAAAATTTGCACTTACGATCGCCAGCCAATTGGAAAACCTGCCCGCTAGCGCTGCAAGTGTCGGCCAATTCACAAACTTTTCCGATAAGCCAGTGGTAATTCTGTCGGCGCGCACTGCACCCGAGCGTCGCCGGTTGGAACATGCCTCGATGGCAGAGCGCCTGCCGCAAGGCCAGCACGTGTTAGCGGGAAATAGCAATCATTGGATCATGCAGGAGGACCCCGGTCTGGTGATCCGGGCGATCGAAAAGGTCGTCAAATACTCGGAAAACGCCATGACACAGCGGTCATGACCTTGTTGGGCTCAATTTGAAGCGTGCGGCCGAAAGCGTTCCCCTCATACCAACTGACTTAGTTTCTTCCTGATAATGAGCCTCATCCTTTTCAGTGCCGTGGGTTATCAATCTTTCCGCGTAAATTGGCAAACCCAACACCCTTCGAGCAGGTGTTCCTGGTGGTCATCAAGCCGCCGGAAGCCAACCGCCGCAAAAACATTCAAATCTTCCGAGTAATCCTTTTGTCGTGTTGCCAACGGCGGTAAGCCATCCGATCGGGCCTGCCCCATAAACCAAAAGTAGGGAACTACGGCGCGGATAGCTATCTCCGGGCGTTCCTTTCCTGGACAAACAGCACGTTTATTGTCTTCCATCGCCCGGCACGTTCGTCGTCAAGCGCTTAGAGAGGAATTCACGCATTAGATTTGTGCCCACTCGCCCGGCGAAGCCCACAGCTGTATTGGTGAAAACCAGGTTCGCTCCCCGATTCGCCTTGGGATAATACAGATTGGAGAGTGCTCCTGCGCACATGTCGCCCAGCAAATAAGAAGAGTTGAACACAGTACGCCCACTATCGCTGCGCGCGAGAAACGCGGAGGTGACCGCGTGCGCGATCCGGGACTTCACGGAGCCGGAGCCCTGGTAGTAATAGCGCGGATCCTGGTGAAGGAGCGCGGGGAAGACCGCGTGAGTCAGGAAGTCACTGCTGCGCCCGTCGATAAACTTTGCGGCAAATCGTTTGCTGTACCCCGCGGCACCTTGCCCGTAGCCGGCATAGGCGTTCGTCGCCTGCTCGATGCCGGCAGCGAAGCCAACGCCGATCATCGCAACCGGATCGAATGTGCCCCGCGCAGCGAGTGAGAATTTCTGTTTCGCAGTGAGCGGGGCGGCGTCATAAATGTAGCTTGTATAGAAATTTGGAAAGAAGCCGACGAGACGCTGCTTCTCTTCCGCCCGTATCTGCTCAGCGGCGATCAGCTCGGTGGGACGGACAGTCACTTCTATGCTTGCCGTCGCAACAGATAGTGAGACGTCAGGAAACTCGTAGGCCTGCTTAACCGCGAGGGCGAACTCTGGAGATGTAAAGGGCGCAAAACCCTTGGCGTACACGGTCACGAGGTAGGAACCGGCAGGAATCTTTGTAAAATTAAATTCGCCGTTCGCCTCGGACACCATCGTATGCAGTTGTGTTCCGTCTCCATGCATCAAGCTGACGTCTGCGCCGGAAACGGTGGCTCCGCTTACGTCCAGCACGGTGCCAGCGATGCTGGCTGACCCTTCCGCAGGGGGTGTTTGCGCAGCCGAATTCTGCGGGCCTGCATTGGGTGTGGGTGAATCTGGAAGGGAGCGGATGCTAATCTCGCGCCCGGCAGTTTGTTGCTGAGCGAGCGCGCTTGCAGGGACCATACAGAACAAAAGTGACGCGCTGGCGAGAACAGCAGGGAGACGGGGGCATAGGGCCTTTCTCAAAGCTCGCTTCCAAGGCAGAGGGCAAGACACAGCGCCAAGCTCAGTCACGCCCAGGAGGCTTGTGCGAATGGAATCGGCCGGACACATAGAAACGATTTGGTCTCCACCGGGCTGAGCGGTTTCCCGACGTGCTACGTAGGAAGCGTACACCACCGTACGACATGGTGCCTGTGCAATCCGAGACACACGAAGCTTAGAAATAACCTTCGACGGCACATCGCCAGGACAAATCACCTCTGTGGCCGTCGGAATCTGGCGGATTTTGTTCTCATCATTTTGGCTTTGCGAGTTTTATTGGGTCTTCCCCGAGCGGCTATAAGAACGTTGTCCCATGCCGGGTCAGCATGGCTCTAGATCACGGTTCAGAGCCTGAATTCGAGAAGCTGGCGAGATAGCGCTGAAAAATTTCTGCAACTTCAGAGCGAATTCGAGCATCTGCGTTTCATCTAGAACACTCAGGATTGGGCGAGAGCTTACGGGCCTCGGGATGTAGGTCATCTGCCAGAACGTTCAGGTCGGAACTACAGCAACACAGGAGAAAAACAATGTCCAAGAAACTGGAAGGAAAGATTGCACTCGTTACGGGCGGCTCGCGTGGTATTGGTGCCGCAATCGCTAAGCGTCTGGCCGCTGACGGAGCGAACATGGCCATCACTTACACGAAGGGTGCCGACGCGGCTGCGTCGGTTGTTAAGGAGATTGAACGCACCGGCGGAAAGGCGATCGCGATTCAGGCGGACGCCGCCGATGCCGGCGCCGTCAAAGCTGCGGTCGAAAAGACCGTCGCGACCTTCGGCCGGCTCGACGTGCTTGTGAACAATGCCGGCACGGCCGTCCCCAAGAAGTTCGAGGAGACCACTCTGGAGGAGCTGGACCGCGTGATTGACATCAACGTCCGCGGTACCTTCGTCGCGACGCAGGCAGCGCTGAAGCACATGAAGAGCGGCGGTCGCATCATCATGATCGGCTCGTGCGTGGGAGAGCGCATGATGACGCCCGGGCTGGTGCCCTACTCGGCCACAAAGGGAGCCGTGAAGATGTTTACCCAGGGATTGTCCAGGGAGGTCGGAAGTCGGGGCATCACGGTCAACAACATTCAACCGGGTCCGATCGACACGGATTTGAATCCCGCTGCGGGCGATTGGGCCGCACCCCAGAAGTCCGCCACAGCGCTCGGCCGCTATGGAAGTGTTGACGAGGTCGCCGCGCTGGTGGCGTTCGTCGCCGGTCCGGAATCCTCGTACATCACCGGTGCGAACCTGACTGTCGACGGCGGCACGAACGCCTAACCAACGACGGCATTTGTGTTGAAACGACGGATAAACTGGCGGGAGCACCAACGATGAGTGCTTACGGACTTTTCACGCATGAAAAGCCACTCGATCAGGGCGAGCTGGATGTGCGCGCAATGGAAGCCCAGACGACTGTCGCCCGACACGAGGTGGAGGATGCGGAATCTCTGGTCCATACATTCGCGCAGAAGGCGGACGGGCGGAAGCAATCCAGGCTGACTTAGGAACTCCCGATAGTACAACATCACTTCCAAAGACATTCGATCGATCGTTGGCGAACGATCGGGCGTCTTGGTTTCAAACGTCGGAGTGAACAAGAGCGCAACGCTCAATGACTATACGATCGAGGACTTTGACAATCTGTTTAGAACGAACGTACGAAGTCCATTTTTCCTTGTTCAGCAACTCCTGCCCATCCTCGGGCAAGGCCCAAACATTATTACGATCACCTAACTAGCTGAAAAAAACTGTCATCGTCATTGTTCTAGTGCGCGATTTAGCTGAGGATAGGAATTGCCGGCCAGACCAGCCCGCGGAGACACTCCAAAATTGGCAATGTATACTTTTGACGAGGAACTTCTCGTCCGTGTGCTCCTTCAACATGATTGCTAGCGGCCCGCGTTTGATCGCAGGTGCCGAAAGTGCCTGAACGCCGTTATAGAGTGCTTTTTGTTTGCGGGCACCCGGTGCAATATATGTCGCCGCTGCTCCAGAGAATGGCGCAGCACCCGCGACTCGATATAAGCACGGCCTACTGCCGGTTGCGCGGCGCTCAAGCTGGGGTTGATCCCGAATTTGGTGCAAAAATTAAATGGGATATACCGCTGCTTGATGGCTACCCCTGGGTCGAGATCCCCAACAACGGCACAGACTCTGAGGGGTTTTGGGGGTTGTACAACCCCGGCCTTTGGAAATTCGTGCGCGAGGGAGATTTCGATGCCGTGTTTTGTCACACCGGCTACATCCGCGCCTCTTTTTGGATCACTTATCTTGCCAGCAAGCTTTCTCGCTCCGCCTTTCTCTTTGGGACAGATGCGACGACTTTGACGCCGCTCGATCGGCGCATGTGGAAGCGCCCGGTAAAGCGCCTCTTATGGCCATTACTGTACCGGCTCGCGAGTCAGGCTATCGCACCCTCCACCGGAACTCGGGACTTACTGCGTTCCCTCGGTATCCCGGAAGAGCGCATCAGTCTGATCCCTTACGTTGTCGACAACGATTGGTGGAAGGCGCAGGCGGCACAGGTGGATCGCAACGCCGTCCGTGCCTCCTGGGGTGTAGGTCCCGACACAGCGGTAGTTTTGTTTTGCGCCAAACTGCAGCCCTGGAAGCGTCCCCTGGACCTGGTTCAGGCGTTTGGTAGGGCCGACGTCGCGAATTCCTTGCTGCTCCTCGCCGGCGACGGCCCTCTTAAAGAAGAATTGCAGGCCGAGACGGTTCGCCTCGGCATCTCCGATCGAGTCCGCTTTCTAGGATTCATAAATCAAACGCAATTGCCGGCGCTTTACACGGCCGCTGATGCGATGGTGCTCCCCTCGGAGTACGACGCGTTCGGGGTCGTAGTAAATGAAGCTATTCTCTGCGGTTGCCCGGTGATCGCCAGCAACAATGTCGGCGCCGGGCGCGACTTGATTGCCCCCATCGATCCGTCCTTTATATACCCATGTAGGGACGTAGACACCCTGAGCGCCTTGTTGCACAGAATACTTTCGGACCGGTCCTACTTAGCCAAGTTCCGAATAGCGGCAGGCGAAAGAATGAAGACCTGGTCGCCGCGAGAATATATCGCCGCCACGCTGGAGGCCATCGAACGCGCTGTCTCTCGCATCCGGCCGACCTCTTAGCCGCACACCCAGCCGCCCTCACCCTCACCATTCCCGTGATTTCTTAAGTATGCTAAAATCCAAGCGTTCCGGAAAAGTATGTCTCGCAGTTGGGTTCGACTTTTCGCGGTTCATTGTCGGTCTCCGCACAGGGCGACCCCGCAATGCAGGTTGAATGAGCCATGCGTCCATTCCTTGGCAGTGGCGGGGGCCATTAATCCAATTCAGCTGACCGCCCGGCGGTCGCGAGCGATAAAGAGGATTTGTCATGTCTGGGCATTCAAAATGGGCAACAATCAAGCACAAGAAAGCAGCTACCGACGCCAAACGGGGCCGCGCCTTCACTCGAATCATTCGTGAAATCACCATCGCCGCTCGCATCGGCGGCGGTGAACCGAATTCCAACCCCCGGTTGCGCACGGCAATCCTCGCGGCCAAAAACGAAAACATGCCGAATGACAACATCGAGCGCGCCGTCCTCCGCGGCACCGGCCAGCTCGAAGGGGAACAGTACGAAGAAGCCATGTTCGAAGGCTACGGACCAGGTGGCGTGGGCTTGCTGATTCAAGTGGTCACCACGAATCGCAATCGCATCGTGGGCGAATTCCGGCATCTGATGACGAAAAACGGCGGAAACATGGCCGAAGCCGGCGCGGTAGGCTGGATGTTCCATCGCAAGGGCGAGATCACTATTCCGAAGGAAGCTGCCTCCGAAGAAAAACTGCTCGATCTGGTCCTGGAAGCTGGTGCGGAAGATATGAAGGACGACGGTTCCGCCTGGTATATCGTGACCCCGCCCGAATCGCTCGAAACGGTGAAAGAGGTCCTCGCAAAGGCGGGCATCACCCCGGCATCAGCCGAAATCGGAATGGTGCCGCAAAATTACATTAAGCTGACTGGCGCTCAGGCCACTCAGATGTTGCGCCTCGTGGAAGCTCTCGAAGAACACGACGACGTGCAGCACGTTTACGCCAACTTCGACATCGACGAATCGGAAATCCAAGCGGCGGTCGGCGCAACCTGAGTTAGATTTTCAATTTTCAATCTCTGCAACAGGCCATCGCTTGCACCCGCGGTGGTCTTTGTTTTTCGCAGGCTGGCCCGGCCATTATAATTTGGCGAGCGTGATTCCTTGCCGTAGACTATCGAGCATGACCGCTCGTCGCAGCGACGCCGAGACTCCAAGCCTTCGCCGCATCCTGGGCGTCGACCCGGCAGCATCTGGGCCGACAGGCTACGGCGTCATCGAAACCGACGGCCACCATTTTCGCGTATTGCACTACGGCGCGCTTCGCATCGCCCCCAAGCGGCAAAAATCCTCCGCCGGCGCCTGCCTTCACGATGTCCACGCGCTGCTCTGCGAATTAATTGAAGAATTTCGTCCGGATGCGATGGCCGTGGAATCCGTGTTCACCGCGCTAAACATGCGGACCGCCCTGCGTCTCGCCGAAGTACGCGGCGTCGTGCTCTTGGCCGCGGAGCAACATGGCCTTGAAGTCCGCTCCTATTCTCCCCGCGAAGTGAAATCTTGTGTGGCCGGCTATGGGCACGCCGACAAAAAACAGATGCAACTGATGGTGCGCGCCCTTTTGAAAATGGACGAAACTCCCGAGCCTTCCGACGCCGCCGACGCTCTTGCCGTGGCCCTTTGTCACATCCAGGGCGAACAATTCGCGCGTCGCTTCGGGCTCTCTGCAAATCCCCGCACCGCGCCAACGCAAAGAGTCGTGGCACCAACTGCTTCCCGCCGGCAATCTACGGCACGAATTTCAGGTCTCCAGCCAACCCGATGAACGTTTTTTCTCGCCGCCTCTGTCTTCTCCTTTTGTGCGTCGCGCCTTTTTCCGTCGCTGCGGCTGCGAGCCCCGCTGGCAATTGGTTCACCTACCGCCGTGTCTTCAAATCCAGCGTTCCTGAATTCATTGAGATTCACATTGAGGAAAACTCGGCCACAGCCACATATGAAATTCGCCAGTTGGACGAGGACGCCGGCGCTTCTCCGTTTGAAATTGGCTCCGCGCTTCGAACCAAAATCTTCCAACTCGTTTCCGAACTCCACCATTTCAAGGGTCTGGATCTGGACGTCCATCGCAAAATCGCCAACCTGGGTGAGAAAACCTTTCGTTGGGACGCGGGTGCGGAGACGAGCGAAGTCAAATTCAACTACACTCTGAACTCCGCCGCAACCCAACTCCTCCAGATTTGCGAAGGCCTCGCCCGACAGCAGGAGCTGATCGAGCTTCTGCAGCGCCGCATCAAATATGACCGTCTCGGCGTCAACGACGCCTTATTGCAGTTTGAAAATGACCTGAGCAAAGCTGTGCTCCCAGAACCAGAGCGCGCCTTGCCCCTCCTCGACCAAATCGCCGGCGATCCCCGCTTCGTTGAAATCGCCCGCCGACGCGCTCGCTCCCTCGCCGAACGGGTGCGCCACTCTGGGTCGTAGTGATCCTGTTGCCACTCAGTGGGCTATATGAAATTTGGAAGAGAATCTTCGTGTCTACATTATTCTATATTTATGGGCCAAACTCGCCCAATAGACATGTTGTAAACCACTCAAAAAAAAACAGTTAACTCTCTGGCAGTTTGGCGTATCAATTGCCAGCAAGTATCCAGCTATCGTTGCCTGTGGTGGGAGTCCTTCAATACTTTATTCGTGGCTGACTCGGGAAGGGGTCTTCTTGTGCCTTCCCCGATAGCTCGTTTTTCGAGTTTTCACAGTTCATGTCATCGCAAGGTGACAGCAAACCGATAAGGAGGTTTGAATGAAGCTGTTTAGAGCGAGTGTACAAATAGCGTTGTTACTGGCTTTGGTTCTTGTGAATCAAGCGGCTGGCCAATCGTTGATCGCGGGAGGTCTTTCTGGCCGAGTGATCGACCCGACGGGAGCGGTGGTCCCGAATGCGGTCGTAGACTTGAAGAGCCTTGATACTGGCACAACGCAAACTGCCACATCAAATGGTGAAGGTCAATTTCGGTTCACACTCCTGAAGCCGGGGCGGTACGAAATCTCTACTAGCGTGAGCGGATTCGCGAAAATTATCCAGACTGCCAGCGTCGAAGTCGGTCAAACGACTCAGATCGAGTTCAAATTGGAGATGTCGAAGGCAGCCGAGACGATTGAGGTAACAGCGGGGGCCCCCTTGATCAACGCGGACCCTGGAACCGTAACCAGCTTTACCCCGAAGGAGGTAGAACTGCTACCCTCTGCTGGCGGTGACGTGACCACGCTTGCATTTACAGCTCCGGGTGTCGTGGTATCGCCAGGAACGGGCTATGGAAATTTTACGGCTAACGGACTGCCAGGCGTCTCTAACCTGTACACTGTGAACGGCGAAAATGATATGGACCCGTACTTCAACATTAACAACTCCGGGGCCACGAACCTTACATTGGGTTCCAATGAGGTTCAGGAAGCCACGGTCACGACCAACCCTTACTCAGGCCAATATGGCCAGCTCATGGGCGCACAGGTAACCTATGTAACCAAGTCAGGCACAAACCAGTTCCACGGAAACGCGCAATACTGGTGGAATGGGCGGTATTTGAACGCGAATAACTGGTTCAACAACGCGACAGGGGCCCCGCGCCCGTTCGCGAACGCCAACCAGTGGGCTGGATCTGTCGGCGGACCGATTGTAAGAGATAAACTTTGGTTCTTCTTTGACACCGAAGGTCTGCGATTCGTACTCCCGAACGTATTTATCGTAAGGGAACCAACGCCGGCATTCGCAGCTGCGGTGCTCCAAAACATTCAGGCCAACCAGCCAAACGAATTGCCGACATACCAGGCCATCATGAATCTCTATGCGAATGCGGCGAATGGTAGAAGCGTAAGCATACCCAGCTCGCAGAACTCAAACTGTGTGGCCGGGGTGGTACCTGGGTGGGCCGCGGGCGCTCCCTGCACACAACAAATAACCACGACGCCGACGGCACTTGCGAAGGAATGGATTATAGCAGGACGAGCCGATTACAGGCTTACCAACAAAGACGATATTTTTTTCCGGGTTAAGATCGACCACGGGACGCAGCCAACCTACTTGGATCCGATCAGTTCGAATTTTGATGCATTATCGAACCAGCCTGCTTATGACTATCAGGCGCAGGAACGTCACGTCTTCAATGCTAATATGACGAACGCGTTTACAGCTTCGCTGAGCCACTACGTCGCCCAATTCGCACAGAACGCGGCATTGGTGAATAGCACCCTCCCGTACCGAATGACTTTCGCCGATTCTTCTGGTCTCGCAGGCGTGGATTACACCTCGTTTAACCCTGCTTCCTCATTCCCCCAAGGCCGCAACATTACCCAGTATCAGTTTATCGATGACTTGACTTGGACGAAGGGAAGACACAACCTGCAGTTCGGGGTTAATTTCCGCAGGTACGACGTGAGTGACCACAACTTCTTTTATAACACCCCGCGGGTGTATTTTAACAACATCTCAACCCCAGGCGCTGGCCTTGGCAATGGACTCCAAGATTTCGCAAACGGACTTGCGTTCCGGTTCCGCCAATCTGACAACCAGGCGAGTAACGTACCAATCGCGCTCTGGGGTATGGGGATCTATGCCTCGGATACTTGGAGGCTCAAATCAAATTTCTCCCTAACGCTGGCTCTACGTGTTGAACGCAATTCCAATCCCGTATGCCAGAAGAACTGCTTCGCGAACTACACGGGTCCCTTCTCGAGCCTGGCCAGTGTGAATTCGGCCACGCCCGGTGACGTTCCCTACAGCAGCGACATCAGAATCAACCAGCATCAAGCGTACCCTGGGGTGGACTCAGCAGTGTGGTCTCCGCGCGTGGCGTTTAGCTGGTCACCTGAGGGCGCAAGGCACTTCCCGTATTTGCCTGGCGGGGGCAAGACCGTGATCAGCGGAGGCATCGGCATCTTCTACGACAACCCGGCGGCGCAACTCGTGGATAACCTTTTGGCTAACCCTCCCGTATCCGTGAATTTCCGTGTGCAGCCTCCCCATGGAACCTTGCCCTTCGATACAACAGCGGCAGGTTCCGCAGCGACTTTTCAGGCAGCTTCCCAAGCCTTTAGCGTGACCAAGAGTTACAATCAGGTCAAGGCTGAGCTCGCTGCCATCGGCGTTTCTTTTCCCGCTCCCGCCTTTAACGTTATCACTGGGACGGTTCACGCCCCCCAGGCGCAGGAGTGGAACTTGAAGGTTGACCAGCAGATTGGCCGGTCGACTGCGCTTACCATCAACTACGCGGGCAACCATGTCATTCGCCTGCCATTTAACAACTCGTTTCTCAACGCTTTTGATCAGTTCGGCTTTTTCCCCGGTGTAGCCGCAATCCCTGCGGCGCCGGTCGTGCCGAATTACGGCATTGTGACCAACACCCAAAGCGGCGGGGTGGCCAACTACAACGGTGTGACCTTCTCCTTGAGGACGCAAATTAGCAGCACGTTCTTGGCTCACTTCAACTACACCTACTCTCACACCTTTGATGAGATATCTAATGGCGGTTTGTCCCAATATCAAATTGGCTCGGGCGTGACCTCGATACTGCAACAAGTCAGTCCCAACGGCTTGCGCGCAAATTACGGGAATGCCGAGTATGACATCCGTAGCCTCTTCAGCGGTGACTTCGTATACAGCCCATCCTTCCACTTCGGAAATAAGTTTGCGAAAGCGTTGTTGGGCGGTTGGCAATGGTCCGGCAAGGTGTTCCTGCGTTCAGGGCTTCCGTTCACCGTACAGGACGGAAACGTGGCCCTCGGCAACTTTGGGGGAAGCATCTTGGGGAACCAGATTTCTAGCGCGGCGCAAATCGGCAAATGCGGAGCTGGTAGTGCCGCCACTCCGAATAATGTCGCTACCTGTGTTAATCCAGCTGCATTCACCGCCACAGGCGATCCAACCTTCGCGGGATACTCCCAGTGGCCTAGCCAGGCACGGAACCAGTTTCGCGGGGCCAACTATTTTGACATGGACATGGCTCTCTTCAAGACCTTTCACGTCTATGAGAGGGCTTCCCTCGGCATAGGATTGACAGCCTACAACGCCTTTAACCATCCGAACTTTGCTCTGCCCGATAATTTTCTCGGAGATTCTACCTTCGGACAAGTTCTTGGCATGGAAGGGGTTCCTGCAAGCCCATACGGCAACTTCCTCGGATTCGATTCTTCGCCGCGTGTTGTGCAGCTTACGGCAAAGTTCACCTTTTAATCACTTCCGCGAAGACGTGGAGAAAGAGGGCGGCTATGAATGCCGCCCTCTTTTATTTTTGGAGCTCCATTAATTCGCAAACGCTGGGGAAGACAGAAACGTAGATCGACCCGTTAGCGCGCAGCGCCCGGCAGCGCAGCCGCGCCCTCCCCGAACCCATCGGGCATCAGTAATTGGGATTCAGGGTAGCACCAGGCATTGACGGGGCACCTCGATGGTTCCGCCACAATTCGCCCGCAGAGAAGCATACCGAAACCCGCAAACATCTACAGTTTCTCATAGCTGGCCACCTTCTGTCCCCGCGATGTCCGTCTACAATAGTGAAAACAAACACAATAATTTCCCAAGTGGCTGGCACGATTCATGCATACAGGTCGCTGGGCTTGCATCAATTTCTCAACTTAGATTTGGTTTCCCGGCAAGCTCGTACGTTTGCAGGTAGGCAAGTCCACTTTGTGTTTGGTTTTACTTCGGCTGCGACTTAGTTCGCGATCTCGACCTGGTCGGTTTCGAGAATCACAAACCCTGTTGCCGCGCAAGCAAAGTTAGAATCCACATTTCAGACATTAATGGAGGCGCGATGGGTAACGGAAAAACGGGGACGAAATTCTTCCAGTCATTTTTGTTGATGCTAGTCGTTGGAGTATGCCTGAATTTGGCAGTAACTCCTGCCGCTCATGCTCAGGCAACCATCAGCACCGGCAGCATCCAGGGAAACATCCTGGATCCGAACGGCGCGGCCGTGCCTGGTGCGAAAGTGTCCATTAAGTCGAAGGCGACTGGACAAGATGTGAATGCCGATGTGAATTCGTCGGGCGAGTACAGTTCCAGAGCCCTACTCCCGGGCGAATATGTCATCCGCGTGGAAGCACAGGGCTTTAAGGCGGTCGAGAAAGGGGTTACGGTCCAGGTTGGCGTGGTCAGCACTGGCAACGTGACATTGGAAATCGGTTCGAGTTCCACCGTCGTCACCGTTGAAGCCTCCTCCGTTCAGCTCAATGCCGAACAGGCCACAGTATCCGGTGTGATGACCACCGCGCAGATTGAGAATTTGCCCATCAACGGCCGCAACTTTCTTGACCTGGCGCAACTTGAGCCGGGCGTGCAGATTCAAGACGGTGGCAACTTTGACCCGACGAAGAATGGCTTCTCCTCGATCTCTTTCGGAGGCCGCTTCGGTCGGACGGCACGCATTGAAGTCGATGGTGTCGATATCTCGGATGAGACAGTGGGCACCACAACCCAGAACGTCCCTGCAAGCGCCATTCAGGAATTCCAGATCGGCCAGTCTTCCCTGGACCTTTCCACGGAATTGACCTCTTCCGGGTCCGTAAACGTAGTAACTCGCAGCGGTTCGAACGAGATCCATGGGGAAGGCTTCTTCTACGGCCGCGATGATGCGATGGCGGCAAGAATCGCCCAGTCGGGCCCGTCCGTCTTTAACCGGCACCAATACGGCGCAAACCTCGGCGGCCCCATCGTTAAGAACAAGCTCTTTGCCTTCGGCGACTTCGAGCGCACCATGCAAAACCTCTCGGCGCCGGTCACATTGCCCGGCAATTTCGCTCCTCTCGACGGTACTTTCAATGCGCCCTTCCGCGATGCCGAGTTCCTGGGCCGCGTAGACTACCAGATAACGCCGAATTATCATGCATTTTTTCGCTACACCTACGAACAAAATAACAGCGTAAAGCCTTTTGTTCCCAACACCTATAACCCATTTTTGAACCAGACCAATACCCCGTCATACATGGGCGGACTGGACTTCACCACGGGGAGCTTTACGCATAGCATTCGCGCCGGATACATGAAGTTTCGGAACGGTATCGGTGACGCTGTCGCGGGGTCGAATATCTTCAACCCGGGTGGCGATGTCGGCATCGCCATTGGCGGTGATCCTCTCTGCCTCACGGCTGGACTTGACCCCTTCTGCTCCGGAGCCAACTTCCTTGCACCGCAGAAGACCTTCCAGAGCAACAAGCAACTCAAATATGACGGAAGCAAAACGTTCCATACCCATACCATACGCTATGGAATCGCAGTGAACCGGATCAACGGTGGTGGATTTGCTGCCTTCCTGGCCAGCGCGCCGATTATCGGCTCGCAGGGGGCTGCTTCCGAAGTGACAGGGAATCTCCCGGGCGGAGCATCAAATCCGCTCAACTACGCCGTGGACAGCCTTTTCCTTGGTAATGGCCAGGGCTTTGCTACAGAGAAACCTGCTTTTGGATTCCCTGCTGGTGGCCAGCAGGATACCCGATTCCAGTGGTATATCGGCGATTCCTGGAAAATAAAATCAAACCTGACTCTGACTTACGGACTCCGCTACGTCCGCGATACGGGAAGGGCCGACTCCGATTTGCCTGCTATCCCGGCTCTGGACCAGTTCGGACCGGGCCTCGGCAACAGGGTAAACCAGCCAAATACTAACTTTGGTCCCCAGGTCGGTATCGCTTGGTCCCCCGGTTCAAACAATAAGACCGTGATTCGGCTGGGCGGCGGTCTCTATTATGAAAATGCCGTCTGGAACAACGTGCTGTTTGATCGCCCGGTCAGGCTTCCAACCGGTCTGTTCCTGGGTTTAACGACCGTATGTCCAAGCGGCTCGCTCACTTTACCTGATGGTTCGGTAGTGCAGTCGGTAAATGGACATCCGATTTCCAATGATTGCAAGTCGTTTATCGGAGCTCCAGGTGTGTTGGCTGATGCCAGCGCCCTCGAAGCCCAGTTTAAGCAAGCCACTGTCGCTGCCGGAGCACAATCAAACGGCAGCTATATTGGCAACACTCTGGCCGCGGGTCAGAACTCTACCGGTAACATCCTGATCGCTCCGGACTACCGGACACCGCGCTCGTGGCAGATGAACGTGGGTGTTCAGCGGGAATTGTGGAAGGGCACTGTCCTCTCCGTTGACTACCTCCGGAACATAGGAGTTCATTTCCTGCTGGCGTACGATGTGAACCATGTTGGCGATTCCCGGTTCCTGAATACCGCTGCAGCTCAGGCTGCTATCGCAAAGACCCTTTCCAATTGCGGCGCGGCGTCAATTAATGCCGCGCTTGTCACGTGCCCCTTCGATCCGGCAAACGGCACGACGGATAGTGGCCTGTGGAAACCACGCGCAGCCACCATCGGGGATTTCAGCGGTAATGGTCTCGATTCTAACAACGCAGTGAACTCGGGATTTCCATGCCCTGTTACTATTCCCAAGGTCTGCACGGCCGCGGCATTCCCCGGCGCCAACAACACCCTTGGCCAGAACCAGATGCTGTTCCCCATCGGCCGCTCCGTTTACAACGGCATGGACGTGAAACTTACCTCCAATGTGGACCACCTGACGAAGTGGATAAAGCATGCGAACTACCAGGTCGCATACTCCCTCTCGCGGTTCGTGTCTCAAGCACAGGATCAGGACTTCATCAACTATGCCCTGAACTTCCGGAATACGAGCCAATTCAGCGGACCCAATGGACTGGATCGCCGGAATCAGCTTTCGGCCGGAGCTTGGTTCGATCTGCCCCTCCTGACCAGGCTGAGCTTCACAACCCATTGGTACAGTTCCCTTCCCAGGACTCTTCTTCTCCCCGGGGGAAGCATCTTCACAGCTGACCTCAATGGAGACGGCACGGGCGCGGGCAACACAACGGGTGCCAACGGTGATTTGCTACCGGGCACCAATATCGGCTCATTCTCGAGAGATTTTAGCGTCGGTGGCATGACCGCGCTAATCAACAACTTCAACAACAACATCGCCGGGAAAACTCTCACCCCGGCCGGGCAAGCTCTGGTGGGGGCTGGGTTGTTCACTCAAAATCAGCTGATCGCCTTGGGCGCCACGCCGCAACCAATCGCCGCTCCGCCGCCAGGCCAAGTGGGCATGGATCAATTCTTCACTTTCGACCTCGGCCTGGGCTGGAATCTCCGCCCAAGCAAAGTCCTCCATTTTATTCCCGAGGGCGTCAGCATTCAGCCGCAATTCACCTTCTACAATCTGTTCAACCGGCAGAACTTTGACTCTCCTAGCCAGCCTCTGAGCGGAATCCTGGACGGAAGTGTCGGTTCGCTCAACGGCACAACGCGTTACAACCAGGCTGGTTGTTCAGCGAGCAATCAGGCGCTGTGCACCGGCCGCACCAACCTCACCTCCCTCGGTTCCGGCGTGTTTGCTCTTGGAGCTCCGCGCCAGATCGAATGGGGCATCAAGGTTAGCTTCTAACTTTAGTCAAACTTCAACTAAAACGGCGGGTAGCCAATGGCTACCCGCCGTTTTTCTTTTGAAGAAGCGCCTGTTGCCTGCGAAATGGTAAACTGGGCTAGGTCGAGATCATTCCGCGGAGGTATTTTATGCGGAAATTTTTTTTCGCCCTGATTCTATCTTCCCAACTGCTTTCACCTGTCACGGATCACACTTTTGGTCAGCACCCGGTCCCGCCGGGCATACGCGATGCAGACAAACAAACGAATAAGACTTCGATGGAAGCGCCGCTTCCTTCCGCTCCCAGACAAATGAACGTCAAGCAACTTCAGACAGAGGCTGCCGAGTTGGCGCACCTCTCCGCGGGCGTCCCGGAGCGAATTGAGTACGTAAGTAAGGGCCAAATGCCCAAGGATCTCAACGATCAGTTGAAGCGCATAGAAAAACTGGCTAAGCACATGCGCATCGAACTCTACCCTTAGGCGAGTGGGGCAGTTATATCACTGGATTTTAATGTGGGAGATTCGGTTACAGGGTTACTTTTTGGCGCCACTTCGCTAAAGGTACGCGCTAACTCGCCGATTTGGCCGGCATAGCTTCCGCCAGGTTGCGTAATGATTCCGTATACGGCGCCTTAGCCACTCCGCGTTCCGTGAAAATGGCCGCAATGTAGCGATGCGGCGTCACATCAAACGCCGGATGCGCCGCCGCCACATCTGCTGGCGCAATGCGCACGCCCTGGATGTGCGTAACTTCCGCCGCGCTGCGTTCCTCGATCGTAATCCGTTCGCCGGTCGGAATCGACAAATCAAACGTCGAAATCGGCGCCGCAATATAGAAAGGCACGTTGTTTTCTTTTGCGAGCACGGCCATCTGATACGTCCCAATCTTGTTCGCCGTATCTCCATTCGCTGCGATGCGGTCCGCTCCGGTAACAATCGCTCCCACTTTCCCCGTCTTCAAAAAGTGGCCCACCATGTTGTCCGTAATCACCGTCAACGGAATTCCGCCGCGGTGCAACTCCCACGCTGTCAGTCGCGCACCCTGCAGGTACGGCCGCGTCTCCGGCACCAGCACGTGTAATTTCCGCCCCTGCTCGTACGCCACGCGAATCACTCCCAGCGCCGTCCCGATCCCGCCCGTGGCCAGCGCCCCGGCGTTGCACTGCGTCATCACTTGCCCTACCTTCGGCATGAACTCCGCCCCAAACCGCCCGATGGCTTCGTCCGTGGCCTTCTTTTCCGCGTGAACCTCACGCGCCTCCTCAATCAGCGCCTGCCGTATCCCCGCAAGGTCCAGATGCGACCGTGTCAGCTCGGCAAACCGCGCTTTCATCCGCTCCAGCGCCCAGAACAAATCCACCGCCGTCGGGCGTGTCTTCGCCAGAGCCTCGCAAATCACCGCGAATTCTTCCTTAAGCTCTTCAATCGTTTTAGCAGCTGATTTCTGCACTCCCAGTGCCACGCCCATCGCCGCCGCCACGCCAATTGCCGGCGCCCCTCGAATCACCATCTCGCGAATCGCCTTCGCAACATCCCTGTAATCCGTATACGTATAGCTGATCTCTTCCGATGGCAACTTGCGCTGGTCCAGCATCACCACGCCGCGTTCTGTCCATTCAATCGGTTGGGCAACGTACATTTCCTATCTTTATCCTCTCTCTTTATTTTAGCGAAAGCGGGCTCGGAAGCGAATTCGCTACTTGCCGGTGGGCATCCTCGTAAATCCGTGTGTTTCCAAAATAAGGCTAAGGCCGATCAGCGAGTTGTATCCCAGGTGCATCAGATAACTCGCAAACACGCTGCCAGTTCGTGCCCGCACAAAAGTAAAAACGATCCCGACTAATGTCAGCAGCGCGATCAGACTCTTCGCCCCGCCCAGTTGCGGCCCATGCATCAAACCAAATAAAACGCCTGTAACAATGATGCTCGGCCCCACTCCGAACCATCGTGCAAACATCGGATACAGGTAACCGCGAAACACCGTCTCCTCGACCAATGGAGCGACCAGCACCGCCATGGCCACAAAAAGCATCGCCGTTTCCTTGAATTTGAAAACTTCCTCGATGGGAGTGTTTTCGGGCGGCTTCATCACCGCGGTCAACCCAAATACAAGAATGGATAAACCACACCCGGTAAGAAAGTAGACCAGGGGAGTTTTTGGCAACCCCGGGCTTTTCGAATGAATTTTTCGCCAACCCAGCGCGTTCCAGAATGGCTGTCCTCGCAGCAGCGATAAAGTGACATAAAGAAAAAACAAAATCGCCGCGTAAACAACAATCGTGCTCCCGATCGCCACTTGTGGTTTGGACAACATGTACCGCTGTAGTTGCTCCCCCGTCATCTTCTGGTGCGGCGCGTAATACAACATGAAACTCGAAGGCACTACCAGCAGGCTGACAAGCGTGAACGCCAGAAACACCAGAAAATGAACCCACGACCAGCTGATCTGCAAATCCTCCGGGATCACTTTCACTGGCGGATACGGTGCCGTATCGATTGGGGCCGCTTGGCCATAACTCTCGCCCTGCCAGGACAGCGGCGGTTCGGTCGGAGTTTGCTCTGATCCAACCGGGGAACTCTGGCTTTCCGATTCGGGCTTGGCATCTTCCGGATTCAGCGGCTTCTCCTCATTTAGGCTCATGACTTTGCGCGCCTCGCTCGAGACGGCCACCCCGACACCAGCGCCGCTGCCACCAGTGGCAGCAACAATTCATGATGTCCCGTAATCGCAAATCCTCTCGAATTCTCCCCCGCCTTCTTCCCCGTCGACGCAGTCGGCCGCTTCACCACATTCTGCAGCGGTCGGTAATGTTGAATAAAATCGAAATTTGCCGTTGTAATGGGTTGCAATCGCATGCCCACGTTGCGAGCCACGGACACCGCCTTCAAAAACACCTCCGGCAGGATCACGGCCGATCCCCAGTTCAGAAACACGCCGCCTCCGTCCATTCCCTGCACCAGTGCGCAGAACAGTCGAAAATCCATGAAGCTCGCAGCTCCAAGCGCCGTTCCATCGGCCGACGGATGCATGTGCGGAATATCAGTTCCAATCGCCAGGTGCACCGTCACGGGAATTCTCAATTTATAGGCCGCCGCCAAAACGCTCGAGCCCAGATGCTTCGTGGCCAGAATCCCGCTGTGCAGATATTGCCCCGCGGCCTCTCCATAGCCAATGTGAATGCGCTGCGCGAGTTTCGCAATCTCGTTAATCCCCAGGCCAGTTTCCTGAGCCATCCCAAATTTTCCTTCGCCCAGCGAGGCGTCAACGTCTTCCGAAGTCTGCCCGGCCAGCGCGATTTCAAAATCATGTATCAGCGCCGCGCCGTTCATCGCAATCCCGCGCACAAATCCGGCGCGCATCAACTCGATCAGCAGCGGCCCAAGCCCCACCTTAATGATGTGGCCGCCAATCCCCCAAAGAATTGACCGCTTCTTAGCCTTCGCCCGATGGACCGCAGCCAACACATTCCGCAAATCATTTCCGGCCAGAATTTTTGGCAGCGCATCCAACCATTTCTTCAAAGGGGGATTCTTCCCCGCGGGCCGCGCAAATTCCCGAACATTAATTTTGCTCCGACGGCTGGCAATCGGGTAGGTTTGCACGCCGCCAAGCGCCACGGGTTGGATCTCGTAAATGCTCATTCGAATCTCATCACTCTACGGGGAACCGCCACACCACGCAAGCAAAAGGCTGCAACTTCCGCCACACTGCTCTGCACCTCACGATGCCTTCTGATTGCCATTACCCGAAAAAGTGCCAGCACCATTCATTCCCAAATGCCGCGCCAGCGCCTGCCCTGTATAAGACTTCTTTGTCTTCGCCACCAACTCTGGCGTCCCCTGGGCCACAATCCGCCCGCCGCCCGCGCCGCCCTCCGGCCCCAAATCAATAATCCAATCCGCCTGCTTGATCACATCCAGGTTGTGCTCGATGATCAGCACGGTGTTGCCCAAATCCACCAGCCGCTGCAGCACATCCAGCAATTTCCGCACGTCGTCGAAGTGCAGCCCGGTCGTCGGCTCATCCAGAATGTACATCGTCCTGCCCGTCTGCCGTTTCGAAAGCTCGCGCGCCAGCTTGATTCGCTGCGCCTCCCCGCCCGAAAGAGTCGTAGCCGATTGCCCCAGCTGAACGTACCCAAGTCCCACTTCCACAATCGTCGCCAGCTTCTGCTGAATCTGCGGAATATTCTCCAGCAGCTTCAACGCATCGCTTGCGGGCAGATTCAAGACATCATTAATACTGTGCCCCTTGTACCGCACGGCCAGCGTCTCCGCGTTATATCGCTTCCCGCGGCACACCTCGCACGTCACATACACATCCGGCAGAAAATTCATCTCGATGCGGCGTAGTCCCTCTCCCTGGCATGCCTCGCATCGCCCGCCCTTCACGTTGAAGCTGAATCGCCCCGGCTTGTAACCGCGCTCCCTCGACTCCGGCAGCATCGCGAACAGTTCGCGAATCGGCGCAAAAACCCCGGTATACGTCGCGGGATTCGATCTCGGCGTCCGCCCAATCGGCGCCTGGTCAATCTCAATCACCTTGTCAATGTGCTCCACACCCAACAGCATCCGGTGCGCGCCGGGTTGTTCCATCGACCGGTACAGCTTCTGCGCCAGTACGCGATAAAGAATATCGTTCACCAGCGTGGATTTGCCCGACCCCGAAACCCCAGTCACCACCGTCAGCAACCCTAAAGGAATCGAGACATCCACATCCTTCAAATTATTTGCCCGTGCTCCAAGAATCTGAATCGCTTTTCCGTTCGGGCTCCGCCGCTTCGCGGGCACGGGTATCTGCGCCACTCCCGAAAGATACTGTCCGGTCAGCGACTCGGCCGAAGCCGCAATCTCCGCGGGCTTCCCCTGCGCAACCAGATAGCCGCCGGCATTGCCCGCGCCGGGCCCCAGGTCCACCACAAAATCCGCCCGGCGGATGGTGTCTTCGTCATGCTCCACAACAAGAACAGTGTTGCCGAGGTTTCGCAATTGCTCCAAAGAATGCAGCAAGCGGTCGTTGTCCCGCGCATGCAAACCAATCGACGGCTCATCGAGCACATACAGCACACCCCGCAAACGCGACCCGATCTGCGTCGCCAGCCGTATTCGCTGCGCTTCACCGCCCGAAAGCGTCGCAGCCGAGCGGTCCAGGCTCAAATACCCCAGCCCCACCGCCAGCAGGAAATCCAGCCGTTCGCCAATCTCACCCAGCGGCCTACCTGCAACTTCCTTCTGCCGCGGCGTCAACTCCGTCAGAATTTTCCCCACCGCCGGTCGCGCGTCGCTGATCGCCAGCGCCGTGAAATCCGCGATCGACCAGCCAGCCAGCTTCACCGCCAGCGATTCCGGCCGCAATCTCTTCCCATGGCAAGCGCTGCACAACGTCGCCGACATATACTGCGTCATCCACTCGCGATAAGAATCCGAATTCGATTCCTCAAAATTCCGCTCTAGAAATTTCAAGATTCCCTGGAACCGGAATCCTTTTTCTCCCGCGCCGGAACGTCCCCCCGCCGCTCGCTTCGTATCTCCGTTCGGGTACCCATACAGCAACAGGTTCTGCACCTTCGCCGGATATTTCTCAAACGGCGTATCCAGATGAAATCCATGCGCATACGCGCCAAGCTCCAGCGTTCGCTTCAGAATCGCTGAACCCGATCCCGGGCCAAGCCCTCCGTCAAACAACGGCCGCGTCCAATCCACAATCACCTTGGCCGGATCAAAATCATATTTCGAACCCAGCCCGTTGCATGCCGGGCAAGCCCCGTAAGGCGAATTGAAACTGAACGACCTCGGCTCAAGCTGCGGCACCGACAAGCCGCAATCCGGGCAAGCCAGTTTTTCGGAAAAAACGTATTCCTTTCCGCCCACCACCGCCACGGTCACCAATCCCTGCGCCAACCGCAACGCCGTCGCAATGGACTGTTCCAGCCGCGAAGCCACTCCCTGCTTCACCAGCAACCGGTCAATCACCACCTCAATCGTGTGATTTTTCCGCTTGTCCAGCACCGGCGTCTCATCCAGCGGCAGCAACTCTCCATTGATCCGCACGCGCACGAACCCGTCTTGCGCCAGTTTCTCCAGCTCTTTCCGGTACGCGCCCTTCCTCCCACGTACAATCGGCGCCAGGATCATGATGCGGTCGTCCGCCTTGCACAGCTCTCCGTGCAGAATCGCCTGCACAATCTGCTCGCTCGATTGCCGCGTGATCGGCTTTCCGCAATTCGGGCAATGCGGTACACCCACAGCGCTGTACACCACACGCAGGTAATCGTAAATTTCCGTGATAGTTCCCACCGTGGATCGCGGCGAACGCGTGGTGGTTTTCTGCTCGATGGCAATCGACGGAGACAGCCCTTCGATCACGTCCACTTCCGGCCGTTCCATCTGGTCCAGGAATTGCCGCGCGTAGGCCGAGAGCGACTCCACATAACGCCGCTGCCCTTCGGCATAAATCGTGTCAAACGCCAGCGACGACTTGCCGGAACCCGATAGCCCCGTGATCACCGTCAGCGTATTACGCGGAATCTCGATGCTGATGTTCTTCAGGTTGTGCTGCCGTGCTCCCCGCACAACCAATTTCGTTATCCCCATATTTGGAAAGCGCTCCCTCCACAGGAGCCCTGACGCTCAGTAGGTAGACTGAGCCCAGCATAGTCTTTCAACATAGCAACTCGCGCAAGCAGCGGTCAAGTTGACCCTCCCATTTGGATGCGCCAGTAGGGAATATTTTTGCCGGCGAGCCTAGCCGGCCGATTCCCAGAGTAAAAATTTCCCCCGGGGTAGCGCATTTTTACCCTCCTTCAGACTTTAATATATTGAAAATAAATGAGTTATAATTGGTCAGCCGTTTGCACTTTAGACACGCGTGGGGGAGGCGAGCCGAGGATCCCTTTAGGGGATTGAGGGCTGGGCCGGTTCGTACTTCCCCTCACTTCTGCCGAAAACTGCAACTCTTTCAACCGCGCGAGCGGTTGGCTCCCAACACACCCGAGGATTGCATCTGACCAACCGGCGGAGGTGTGCCTCCGCGATTTCAAATTTGCGCAGGGATCGTTGCGTAACAAAAAAGGCCGGATGACCTCTTTAGGAAGCCGGAGCTTTAGCCCCGGCGTAATGTTTCAAAACGAGTGGGCTTTAGCCCCTGAAGAAAATTGCTTCTGCATTTTTTTGCAGATTGTTCAGCCGCGTTGTCCGGGTGCCTGCGAAATAATTTGCGTCATCGGGTACCGCGCGCCGCGATAATCCACGCGCGTGGCATAATCGCTCAGCGTCATAAACAGCAACAGAGCCAGCCAAAAAATCCCCGCGATGATCACCAGTTTGGTCCGCTCCGGCGCGTATTTCGCGTGCATGAAAATTAGCACCACAAGTGTCGCCTTGATGGTCGCAATCAACAGCGCCACAACAATGTTGAATCTTCCCAGATCAACGAAGGCCGCAAAGACGGTGATCCCGGTCAGCGCCAGCAGCGTCAATATGATCGCCAGATAGGTTCCCGGCGAAACGATGTGCTCGGTATGTTCTTGTTCAGACACGCGTCGCTCCCTACTTATGCCGGTCGATCAGGTACAACAACGGAAAAAGATAAATCCACACAATGTCGACAAAGTGCCAGTACAGCCCCACGATATCTACCGGATTATTCCACTCCGCATTGAATCGTCCGGCCACGGACTCTTTCAGCAGCCAGAACAACAATCCCGCCCCGATAACCATGTGCAGCGCGTGCAGCCCCGTCATTCCGAAGTACGCCGAGTAATAAAGTTGCGCGTGCGCGTTCAGGTCGGGATCCGCCTTCGCTGCAACTTCAAGCTCTTCCCGTTCCTTCGCGAGGTCGGCTGCGTCAATGTCCGTGCACTTCGTCGGATTGTTCACGCAGTAAGAAATGTCGAAATTCTTGCCCGGCACCAGGTGGTGATGGAATTTCTGTGCGTACTCCACATACTTCACGCCAAAAAACACGAAGCCCAGAAGAATCGTCCAACTGAGGAAAAAAGTAATCCATTTCTTCCTGCTCGTCTGCGCCGACCACACCGCCATCGCCATCGTAAAGCTGCTCGCCAGCAGTACCACTGTGTTAAACCCACCCAGCCCCAGGCTCAGCGTGTTGCTACCCATCGCGAACGCGTGAAAATACGTGTGCCGGTTGATCGTGTACGCCAGCATGATCCCGCCGAAGAACATCACTTCTGTGACCAGGAAAATCCACATGCCGAGCGTGGCAGTATCCTTCTGCTGCTCCAGTGTCTTGAACTGCCCGTACAATGCCCCGGTGCGATGCACTCCGCACTCCTCTAACCGTCAAGTTCAGACGCCAACTGCTCGCCTGTCTCCGGGTGTTAGCCCGGCCTTCGTTCAGTCGTCCCCGTGGGCCGGCGCCACCACTGGCGAGCCCTTCCCACTAGGAACATCGAGCCCTAGGTCCTGCCGGTTGTGAAAGTCATAGGCTTCCCAGGTCACAACCGGTGTAACATCGAAATTCTCCGTAAGTGGAGGAGATTGCGTCTTCCACTCAAGTCCAGTAGCGGGCCATGGATTCTCTCCGGCCACTTTTCCATAAAACGCCGCCCAGGTGAGATACACCATCGGAAGCAGGTAGCCGACCGCGAGAATGGATGCGCCGGCCGTGGACATCACGTTATAAATCTGAAATTCCGGCGGGTACATGTGATATCGCCGCGGCATGCCCATGATTCCCAGGATAAATTGCGGAAAGAACGTGAAGTTGAATCCGATGAACAGAATAAATGCAGCAATCCGCGCCAGCCACTCGGGATACATGCGGCCGGTAATTTTTGGCCACCAGAAATGCAACCCGCCGAGGTACCCCATCACCGCGCCGCCCACCATGATGTAGTGGAAGTGCGCCACGACGAAGTACGTGTCATGAATGTTGATGTCTACACCCAGTGCGCCGAGGAACAGTCCCGTCAGCCCGCCGATCATGAACAGCCCGAGGAAGCCAAATGCATACAACATCGGCGTATCAAACGAAATCGATCCCCCAAACAGTGTCGCCGTCCAGTTAAACGTCTTTATTGCCGACGGTATTGCCACGATAAACGTCAAAAACGAAAATGCCACCGCCGCGTAGGTCGACTGCCCGGTCAGGAACATATGGTGCGTCCACACCAGGAAGCCGATCACCGCAATCGCCAGGCTGGCCGCGGCCACGAAGTGGTACCCGAACAGCCGCTTCCGCGCAAAGGTCGGAATCAGTTCGCTGATCACTCCCATTGCCGGCAGTATCATGATGTAGACGGCGGGGTGCGAGTAAAACCAGAACAAATGCTGGAACAGAATCGGATCACCGCCCATCGCTGGATTGAAGAATCCCAGCCCGAACAGGCGTTCCATTGCGGCGAGTCCGAGGGTAATCGCAATCACCGGCGTTCCCAGGATCATCACGATCGATGTCGCATAGTGCGCCCAGACAAACAGCGGCAGCCGGAACCACGTCATTCCCGGCGCGCGCATCGTGTGAATCGTTACCAGAAAATTCAAACCCGTAAGGATCGACGAAAATCCAGTAATGAACACGCCGACCACTGCCGGCGCCACCGCCGAATTGGAGTACAAGGTGCTGAACGGCGTGTAGAACGTCCAGCCAGTGTCCAGCCCACCGTTCACCATGGACCACAAAGTGAACAGTCCGCCCACCACGTAGATATACCAGCTCAGCAGATTGATCTTCGGAAAAGCCAGGTCCTTCGCCCCGACCATTATCGGAATCAGAAAATTTCCCAATATCGCCGGGATCGAAGGGATAAGGAAGAAGAAAACCATTGTTACGCCGTGCATAGTGAACATGCGGTTATACATATCCGGCGTAAGCAGGTAGCCGTTCGGCGTCAGCAGGTGCAGCCGGATCATCATCGCGAAGAAGCCGCCGATGAAAAAGAAAAAGGTGACCGAAGCCAGGTAGAGCAGCGCAATCCGCTTGTGGTCCGTGGTCAGCAGCCACGAACGGATCCCGTATGTGGCGTTCAGGTAATGCTTTTCCGGCATTTGCGGCGCCGGACCCGTGGCTTGCGTTCTCATGCTATTTCTTCCCCGCTGATGACGGCGCAACTCCCCCGCCCTTCGCCGGCACCGGCTGCGACTGCAGAGACTTGATGTAGGCCGTCAGGTTCAGGATCTGCTCTTCCGTTACCAGGCCCTGGAACGTAGGCATCACCGGCTGATACCCGGCGACGATTTTAGCCTTTGGCTGCAAAATCGATTCGCGGATGTATGCTTCGTCGGCGACCACCGTGGAGCCGTCCGCAAGTAGCACATTCGCGCCAAACACGCCGTTCAGCGACGGGGCGCGCCCGGTCCCATTCGGGATGTGGCAGGTGTTGCATGCAAACTGCGTGAACAGGCGTTCCCCCGCGGCGGCCGGATTCACATCTCCGCTCTCTCCAGAGAGCCACGCTGCGTATTCAGCCGGTTCCATCACCGTCACCCACCCGCCCATCACTGCGTGATTCGTTCCACAATATTGCGAACAGAAAAAGTGGTATTTGCCCGTCTTGATCGGCCGGAACCACATCGTGTTGTAACGCCCCGGCACCACGTCCATCTTCACACGGAAAGCCGGCACGTAAAAATCGTGGATCACGTCCTCGCTGCCCATGATCAGCTTCACGTTGCGGTTCACGGGAATGTGCAGCTCGTTGATCTCTTTCCGCCCGTTCGGCTGCTGCAGCTTCCACATCCACTGCTTCCCGACCAGGTAAATGTCTAGCGTGTCCTTAGGCGCAATCCGGTAATTCACGTAAATCGCCGCGCCCCACGCAAAAATCCCGATCGCGATGATCGTCGGAATCACTGTCCAGCCCACTTCCAGGACGTTGTTGCCGTGGACGTCATCCCCCACTGCCTTTTCACTTTGCCGCCGGAACTTGAACGCCGCAAAAATAATCAGCACCGTCACCAGCACCGCGAAAAACAGCGTGGTCATCAGGATGAACGAGAACAACGCGTCGACGTTGCCCGCGAAATTGGACGCTTGCTCTGGAAAAGTTGGAAGCGGTGACTGCACGGCTCTAGTGTGCTCCTTGCGTCGGTATATCCTGATTCGAATGCTCGTTGCGGTGGTCGCGGCGCCGGAAGATCACAAAGCCCAGCACCATGCAGAACAGCGTGACCACTGCGCCCATGCGGAGCACCGTCAGAATCGTTGCGCTGTACCGTGCCCTCGTCGGGTCATACTGGTAACAGAACAGCAGCAGGTGATCCACCGGCGTCCCGATCTTTCCGGCCGAGGCATCCACCAACCCCAAGCGCACATTGCTTGCCGGATATTCCACTCCGAAAAAGTACCTCGAAATTCTGCCATCGGGCGTTAGCAGCAGGATTCCGCTCGCGTGCCCGTACGTTTTGCTCTTTTCGTCGTAGCTGTAGCTGAAATTCGCCGCCTTCGTCACGGCGTCGATCGACTCGCGCGTCCCCGTCAGGAAATGCCAGCCGCCGTCCGTCGTCGGCCGCGCAAATCTCGCCAGCGCTTCGTGCTTCTTCCTCAGCGCCGCATCCGGCGTGTCCGAGGTGTCGAAGCTGATGAAGACGACGTCATAATCCGTCCCCGGATTAAACGAAAGCATCTTCAGCGTGCCAACCACCGCCTGCTCCACCTGGCTGCACAGCATCGGACACGTGTAATACGCAAACACCAGCACCACCGGCCGCTTCCCGAAATATTCGCCCAGCCTCACGTGCGCGCCCATTTCGCTCACGAACGAGGCGTCCAGCGGAATCTGCGCATTCAGTTGCGGATCGAATTTCACATTCACCAGCGCAGGCGGCAAACTTTTCGAGGATTGCCCCGCGTTGTCGGGAATCATCTGGGCGCCGCCCACAACTGCCGTCAGCAGCACCAACGCCAGTCCCGTAAATGTGCGAAACAAATTCATGCTTACTTCTTCTCCACCGGCGCGCTTACAGCCGGCAATCCCTTCTCCACAATCAATTTCATCGCGTTTTTCACCGGAATCTGCGCGATCCCTGCGTTCTTGTCCACCCAGCCCAATTCGTTGTTCGCCTTGGTGTCCGCCTCCACCTTTTCCCGCATATCGTGCTGCGGATCCGTCAAATGTCCCGGCATCCCCTGCATCCGTGGCTCTGGCGGAAAATGAGGGCCCGCTTCGCGCATCGGTGCCGGTGCTTCATACGAGCTCGTCCAGTAGTTCTTCAGCCCTTTGTAAATGCCGATGGAAAGAATGAACGACACAATCACCGTAATTCCGAGATAGGTCAGAAACTTGAAAATCGGCGACGACCGGACGTCCGTCGCTTCAAACGACACGTCCGCGTGCTGCGGCCGTTCGCCGTTCGTCTGCCCGTGGTTGTGATGCTCAGTGCTCATTCTGCGCAAGCACCTCCGAAAGATTTGGGTCGCCCACCGGCAACAGCGGCCGCTGCTTCAGGTTCATCGCAAAAAAACCCATCCACAAACCGATCAGCGCAACCGGCACCACGATGTCCAGCCACGTCGGCACCGCCCGCGAAGTAAACTCCGGCCGCGTCATCCAGTACAAATCCACCAGCCGCATGAAAATCATCCACACCGCTATCTTCGAGACCACGCTGGCGGTCCGCTTCACGTCGCGCGACAGCAGCAGCAGAAACGGAATCGCGAAGCTGAACAGCAGCACCATCACCGCCACCACGCCCCACTGCCCGTTCAGCCGCGAGCGGTAAAACGTGATCTCTTCCGGCTGGTTTCCCGACCAGATGATCAGCAACTGGGAAAACTCGAAGTACGCCCACAGCATGTTAAACGCGAACAGCAGCTTCGCCAGGTCGTGCAGGTGCCGTTTCTTGATGACCTCTCGGAACGGCTCCGAGCCGGCCAGAAGCACAATCACCGCGATCATTAACGCCATCGCGGCAATCGCCTGCCCAGCCACAAATATGAATCCGTAAATCGTGGAAGCCCACCGCGGTGACAGCGACATCACCCAGTCAATCGCAGCAAACGTCATCGCCAGGATGTACAGAATCACCCCGGGTGCCGCCAAACTCTTCATTCGCAGTTTCAATCCCTCTCCGCTCGACGCCTGGTCCTGCTGCTTCGACCAGTTGTTGAACACCACCATCAGCACGATCCAGATGGCAAAGTAAATCAACGCGCGTGCCAGGAATCCTCCGGATGTCAGGTAGCCCTGTTGCCAGGAAGTGAGCGCTTGCTCGCCCTGCTTTGGCGCGTTCAGCCAGCCAGTCTCACTGCCGTTCCCGGAGTACAGATATTTCATCCCCATCCAAATAGGAATAAAGAGAACCGCCACTAGTACCAGGTTCCGTGAAGCCGCTTCCAGCGGGCGCCGGATGACCATACCCCAAATGCCACCGGTCAGGTGCTGCAGCATCAGCAGTCCCAGAGAACCAACTGTCAAACCCAGAATCAGCATGTAACTGAAAATATACGAACGATAAAAATCCGCCGGCGATTTCATCAGGCCGTAAACCGCCATCAACGCGGCAACGCCGCCGGCAAACAGGCCGGCTCTCTGCAGCCGATCCACGCTTTCTGGCGCTTTGAACTCTTGCGCGCTCACTTCGCGGTTCCTCCCGCCATCAATTTCTCCCGTAACTCTGCCGGCAACTGTCCCACCGGCGCATTTCTGCTCAGCTGCAGCGCCCGCAGGTACGCCACAATCGCCCAGCGGTCCCGCGGCGGAATCTGCGCCGAGTAACCGTACATCGCCCCGAATCCGTTGGTAATCACGTCGTACAAATAACCGTTCGGCACGTTCCGCAGCCGCTCCTGATGATAGCTCGGCGGATGCTTCATCCCGCGCATCGCAACCATTCCCATCCCGTCGCCCTGAATTCCGTGGCACGGCGTACAGAAAATCGCGTAACGCTGCTCGCCGCGGTCCAACAACTCTGCTGTGAGCGGCAGCGGAAACGCATTCGATTCCTTCGGCACTAACAGCGAATCATCCTGAACCGATCCGCGCACGACGGTGTTCTCCACCGCCGGCCGCTCCGAACGCCCGTCCGCAAAAAACTCGCTCGGCGACAACGGATTCTGCCTCGGCTGATTGGCCATGTCCTGTCGCAGAGTGTTCTCGCAGCCCGCAAAGCCAAGAGCGCACAACGCCGCAATTGCAAACAGGGAAGGTTTATTCTTCATCCTTCACCTCGTTCACGTGCTGCGCGTGCAGGCTCTGCAGGAATTTCGACGTCTCCACCAGGTCAAACTTCGGATCCCGCGCCTCGACGCACAAAAAGAATTTGTCCGTCGACGCCTGGGAAAACCGCTCCACGTTGAAAACCGGGTGATACGGCTGCGGCAGCTTGTTCAGCGCCAGCATTCCAAAGACCGCGAAAATCGAAGCGCCCAGCACCGTCAATTCAAACGTCACCGGAATAAACGCCGGCCAGCTGTTCAGCGGCCGGCCGCCAATGTTGATGGGATACGTAATTGCCGCAACCCAGTATTGCAGGCCGAATCCCGTCAGCCCGCCGCCCACGCCGCCGATCAGCGTCAATAGAGCCACAAGATTGCTGCGAAAGCCCCGGAAACCCACCGCGTCCGACAATCCTTCGATCGGAAATGGCGTGTAAGCTTCGATATGCTTGTAGCCCGCTTCGCGTGCCTTTTTTGTCGCGGCCAGCAAGTCTTCGGGCGTCGAAAATTCGCCCATCAGGCCAAAAAGTAGGGAACGCCGTTCACTCATTGGTGCCCCTCACCGCCATGCGAATCCTCGTGCACCAGTTCGCGCATTTCCGAAATTGCAATCGCTGGAAGCCCGCGTACGAACAAGAAAATCAGCATCGTGAAGAGTCCCAGCGTCCCGACGAAAGTCGCGTAATCCCAGACCGTCGGCGAATAGCGGCCCCATGCCGAAGGCATGAAGTCCCGCGTCAGTGAAATCACCACGATTACGAACCGCTCCAGCCACATCCCCGTGTTGATAATCAGCGACATCACAAACAGCGCCGGAATGTTGCGCCGCACCTTCTTGAACCACAACAGTTGCGGCGTCAGGATGTTGCACAATATCAGGGCATAGTAGAATGGCGCATACGGCCCGTGCAGCCGCTGCTTCGCCAGGAACACGTCAAACTTGTTCCCGCTGTAAAACGCCATGAAAAATTCAATGAAGTAGCCGTACGCCACGATCAGGCCTGTAGCCAGCATCACCTTGGCCATCTGCTCCAGGTGTCGCAGCGTGATGAAGCCTTCCATGCCATACGCCTTGCGCATCGGAATCGCCAGCGTCAACACCATCGCGAATCCGGAATAAATCGCGCCGGCAACGAAGTAAGGAGGAAAGATGGTCGTGTGCCAGCCGGGAACGATGCCCGTCGCGAAGTCGAAGCTCACCACGGTATGCACCGAAAGCACCAGGGGCGTCGCAAGACCCGCCAAAAGCAGATAGGCAACCTGATATCGGTGCCAGTGCCGCGCAGACCCGCGCCATCCCATTGACAGCATACCGAAAATCACCTGTTGCCAGCGGCCCTTCGCCCGGTCGCGCAGCGTCGCCAGGTCCGGCAACAATCCCACGAACCAGAACAGCAGCGAAACCGTTCCATAGGTGGACACCGCGAAAACGTCCCAGATCAGGGGGCTGCGAAACTGAGGCCAGATTCCCATCGTGCTTGGGTACGGGAACATGTAGTACGCCATCCACGGCCGCCCGGTATGGATCAGCGGGAACAAGCCCGCGCAAGCCACCGCAAACAGCGTCATCGCTTCCGCAAACCGGTTGATCGAAGTGCGCCACTTCTGATTCAGCAGGTAAAGAATCGCAGAAATCAGCGTCCCTGCGTGGCCGATACCGATCCACCACACGAAATTGACGATCGCGAAGCCCCAGCCGATTGGGATGTTGATGCCCCAAATTCCCGTGCCTTTCACGATCAGGTAACCGATCGCCAGGTTCAGCACCATTACGATGCCGAACAGGAATGCAAAACCCAGAAGCCATCCGATGCCCAGCGGCCGCGTCAGCACCACCGACGAAATCTTGTCGGTGACCGAGGCATACGTATGACCCGGCTCGATCCACGGCTCCGGCTCGTGCCCTCCCGGCAATTTCTCGTCTCCGCTCATGCCTTTTCCAACTCCGTGTTCGGATTGCGCACGGCGCCGAGATACGTGGTCCTCGGCCGCGAGTTCACTTCGCCCAGCAGCGTATAGTTCCGCTGCTGCGCCTTCAATTTTGCCACCTTGCTGTTCGGGTCATTGATGTTGCCGAAGGCAATCGCTTCCGAAGGGCACGCGGATTCGCACGCGGTCACAATTTCGCCATCGCGAATCGGCCGGTTCTGTTTTTCCGCGTCAATGCGCGCGTTGTTGATCCGCTGCACGCAATACGTGCACTTTTCCATCACACCGCGGCTGCGCACCGTCACTTCCGGATTCCGCAGCAGCTTCAATTGTGGCGTCTCCCAATCCTGGAAGCGCAGGAAATTAAATCGCCGCACCTTGTAAGGACAGTTGTTCGAGCAGTAGCGCGTCCCGACGCAGCGGTTGTACACCATGTCATTCAGGCCTTCCGCGCTGTGCGTCGTCGCGCCCACCGGGCAAACCTGTTCGCACGGCGCGTTTTCGCACTGCATGCATGGCACCGGCTGGAAAAATGTTTCCGGATTATCCAGCGCCGGACTGTATTGGCTCGGGTCGCCCGTGCTGCCTCCCCCATCCATGGACGCGGGAGAATTCGTGTAGTAGCGGTCGATGCGGATCCAGTGCATTTCGCGCCCGCGCATCACCTGGTCCTTGCCGACCACCGGAATGTTGTTTTCCGACTGGCAAGCCACCACGCAGGCATTGCAGCCGTTGCACTTGTTCAGATCAATCGCCATGCCCCACGCGTATCCGGGGTAGGCAAATGCCTTGTACAGCGAGTCATCTTTCGCGACTTCTTCGTGCTTTTCGTGTGGAAACGCGGGATTTTTCTTGTACTCCTCCAGCGTCGCCGTGCTCAGAATCTGCCGGCCTTCCATGTTGAAGTGATACTGCGTGCAAGCCAGCGAATACCCGTCGCCGGTCGCCGTCATCTTGCCGCCCGCGGCGCTCCACATTGCGTTCGAAGTTCGCACCGCGTAAGCATTAAATCCCTTGTTCGTTCCCGCAAAACCCGCGCGCGACCGCCCGTAGCCCAGCGGCAAGACAACCGTGTTTTCCGCTTGCCCCGGCAAAGTCCACGTTGCTGCGGTCACCTTGCTGCCGTTCAACTCGATATCCACCACGGTGGACCGAATCTGCCCGTGCTCGCCGCCGCGCGAAATCACTTTGTGCGCCAGATCGTTCTTTTGCGCGAATTTCGGACTGACCAGCGCCGCGTTATCCCACGTCAGCTTGGTCACCGGCTTCGGCAATTCCTGCAGCCATCCATTATTGGCAAAGCGCCCGTCATACACCGTCGGGTCCGGCCGGAAAATATACTCCACCTGGTCCGCCGGCATTCCCTTGAACGCGGGCAAACTTGCCGGATTGAATTTCAGTTCCGGATTGATCTGCGGCAATTTCGTCCCGGCAATCGCGCCGTCATTCAGCCACTTCCGCCATCCGGTCTCGATCGAAGATTCGAGATGTGTTGACGCTTCCGTCCAATACGCGCGCACCGCGTCGTACGGAGGCTGCCCCGGTTTGTCGCTGAACGCCGCTACCACGTCATGCGCCGATTTTGTGTAATACAGGGGCGAAATCAGCGGCTGAACGATGCTCGCGGTTCCGTCGTAAGCCCGCGCGTCGCTCCACGATTCCAGATAATGCGACTCCGAAATGTGCCACTTGCAGTAAGCCGAGGTCTCGTCAAAATAGGGGCTCAGATGCACCGAGGTGTGCACCTTCTTCAGTTTCGTAACGAAATCGAAATCGTGTGGCGCGTCATACACCGGATTGCCGCCCAGAATCACCAGCAAATCCACTTTGCCGGCATCCATCTCCGCGCAAAGCTCCCGCAGCGATTCCAGTTGATTGACCGGTTGGGCTTCCACCGGCTCCGTGTAATAAACCGTCGTGCCCACATTCCCAAGCGCCGCGTTAACCGCATGCACCAGCGCGTGCACCGTCGCCGGCTGTTGCTCTCCCGCAATCACCAGCGAATTGCTGCGCGCCTTCTGCAAATCCGCGACAACCGTGTTCAACCACTTTTCCGCTTCGCTCGGCAGGCTCACGGCGTTCCCGCGCCCCAGCTTCGCCGCCAGCGCCCGCGTAAACAATTCGATATCGCACGCGCGCATGGGCAATTTGTTATCCGCAGCAGATCCAGTCACCGTCGGCGTCGGCTCCACCACGTACAGTCGGTTCATCAAGTCGTTCGCGCCTTCCAGCTTGCGCCGCCGCCCCCACTGCTTCGCGTAGGAAATGTGACCCGGCCCGCTCGCCAGAAAATCCCCGTCCAGCGACAAAATCACATCGGCTTTGCCCGGCACGTAAACCGTGTTCACCACGCGGCCAAACGCCAGCTTCGCGCCCTCGCGCCCGCCATCGCTGACCGCCGGCTCCCACTGGTGCCACTTCGCCTGCGGATAAAGCGCCAGCAATTTTTGCAGCTGCAATGCCAGCGTTGGTGAAGTCACGGTTCCGGTCAGAATGCGGAAACCCGCTCCACCGGCCGCATTTACACCCGTTGCCAACTGCTGCGCGGAATCCAGGAACGTGGACCACGCCCGAATCTCGCCGCCTTCCAGCACCGTCTGCGCGCGGTCCGGATCGTACAAATTCAAAATCGAAGCCTGCACGATGGCGCTCGTCGCACCCATGCTCGACGGGTGATCCGGATTCCCTTCAACCTTCGTCGGCCGCCCTTCGTGGCTTTCCACCAGCACGCCGACCGCGTCCGCGCCAAACGGCATCACGGTCGCGTAATAATTCGGCTTCCCCAGCACCATGCCGTCCGGCTGTTTCACGTACGGCACAATGTGCGATTCATCCGGCCGCCCGCAACCTGCCAGCCCTGCCAGCGCCAGCGACGCCCCCATCAATTTCAGGAAGTCGCGGCGATCCACAGCGTCATCCCACTCCGAAGCGTGCCGCGGAAATTCACGGTGCAGCAATTCCTCGAAATGCGGGTCTTCCGAAAGCTCTTCCAGCGTCCGCCAATACTGCTTTCCGCTCTTGTCTTTCAGCTTTTCGCGGACCGTGGAAAGTTCCAGGCGGTGCTCCCGCAGCGTGTCGTCCACGGCCTCTTCGTCTTCATGATCGTGCCCGTGCCCGTTGTCCGATGAGGGTTTCGGGCCCATTGAATTTTGTGGGCCTTGCAATATGCGCAGTTGCTTGTCGTGTTCGTGATCGCTCATAGCTTCCATTAACGATGACAGGTCGAGCAGCTCGTCAGCTCAACCGTCGTTCGCAGCTTATACTCCGCCGCAAGTTGCCGCCCCACTTGTTCCTGGTTTGCGGGCGCTTTCCAGTCCATGTTGAAAATCTGATCCTTCGGGCGAAGATTCTGTTGCGGATTCCGGTGGCACTCCAGGCAAAAATTCATGTTCAACGGTGCCGCCTGGTACATCAGCGGCATCTGGTTCACGCTGCCATGGCACGAGGAGCAGCCGATGCCCTTATTAATGTGAATGCTGTGGTTGAAATAAACGTAGTCCGCCAGCCGGTGCACCTTCGTCCAGTGAATCGATTCGTCGGTCCGGTAGCTCTCGCGAACTGGTTCCAGGTATCCGACGTTGTTGAAGAGCACCGAGTGGCAGTTCATGCAGGTCTTGGTCGGCGGAATTCCCGCGTACGCCGAGCTCTCAACGCTCGTGTGGCAATACCGGCAATCAATTCCGTCATCCCCGACGTGATGTTTGTGGCTAAATTGAATCGGCTGGCTTCGCGCAACGCGTTGGTTGGTAATGTAAGGCGATCTTGCGACGACCAGAACCGCCGTCAAAGCAACTCCCCCAAGAGCAGCCACTCCCAGCAAGCTGGCTCGGGCAATGAAATTTGCACTGCGGTGAAAGATTTGTGCCATGTCAGAGTTGCGCTTGAGCGAAGTTCTTCCCCATGAGCGTTGGTCCCCCGAAGTTGTCCACTCTTATACCGGACAGCGCATGTCCGGGTCCATCAGCGACCGATTAGTGTCCAATAATTTTTCCGGGAATGCAACTCATATCCATTTTTTCTGCTTTTGAATGCTTCGAACGTAAGCGCAACACAGCCTGCGAGAATTTTGAATATTTTGAAATAAATCAAAGTCAAGTGACATCGTGGAAATTCTTCCTAAAACAGACCCGTCCCCCGTTCCTCGCCCAGCTTCTCCCGGCTCTTTCCTGGATAAGCGTTTCTTATGCCTGCCTCCAGTCTATTCCGCTCTTGCTGATGCCCCGCGGCATGCTATTCTTTTTATGTTTTCCATCGCTTTGTAGGCTTGGCCTGCAGGCTCCGGAACTCCCCGGAGCAGCCATGCAAACCCCGCTGGGGCGTGGTCCAACTGGTAGGACACCTCACTGTTAATGAGGACGGTGAAGGTTCGAATCCTTCCGCCCCAGCCAATTTTCCCCTCTCCACTTCACTCTCAGGCTTTGCCCGCCAGTTTGTTCAACTCTTGAAATACGCCGTCGTCAATCTTCACCGACGCCGTCGCAACGTTTTCTTCCAGGTGCTCCACGCGCGAAGTGCCCGGAATCGGCAGCACCACCGGCGAACGCCGCAGCAGCCACGCCAGCGCTAACTGCGAAGGTGTAATCTTCGCCTGATCCGCGATCTTCGCAAGCTTACTGCCCGCCGCCGACAGTTGCCCCGCTCCCAACGGAAACCAGGGAATAAATCCGATCTTCGCGCGCTCGCTGTACTCCAGCACATCCTCTGCCCCGCGATCCAGCACGCTATAGCGGTTCTGCACCGTGACGATCGGCACGAGCTTCCGCGCATGTTCAATCTGCGCGACGCTCACCTCCGATAGCCCGATATGTTTGATTTTCCCTTCCGCCTGCAAGCCCTTCAATGTCTCCAGTTGATCTTCCGCCGGCACCTTGTCGTCAATCCGGTGCAACTGGAAAAGATCAATCCGTTCTACACGCAGCCGCCGCAGGCTCCCTTCGCAAGCCTGGCGCAAGTGCGCCGGCTTGCCGTTCGGCACCCATTGATCCGGGCCCGGCCGCTCCAATCCGGCCTTCGTGGCAATCACCAGTTCTTTCGGATACGGGTAAAGCGCCTCGGCGATAATTTCCTCGCTGACCGACGGCCCGTAAGAATCCGCCGTGTCGATAAAATTAATTCCCAACTCGATCGCCTTCCGCAACACTCGAATCGCCTCCGCGCGATCCTTCGGCTCTCCCCAAATCCCCTTGCCCGTAATTCTCATCGCCCCAAAGCCCAATCGGTGGACGCGGAGATCCACTCCAATCACAAAATCTCCGGCCTTCGCCGCCGGGCGCTCTGCACTCGTTTGCGTTGCGGTTGTGGTCTTCATCTCTGGCCTCTTTCTGTCTACGGTAAATCAACCATGATTGCGAGCCGTCACCCAAGCCGATTTGGTCCCGCGCAGTCTTCCAGCCTCTTCCGCGTCATTTAAGCGGTTCAGGGCTGCAAGTTTCAGATGAGCCAGCCGGCCCGGTTGTTGCAGTTTTTTTTATTCAAGGGCCAGATTTGGCGGTCAATTGCGGCGATCAACTATGGGGCAATCTCCGCACCCCTGCGCCATTCCGTTGGAACTTGTGCGCATTTTACGTTTATCCTTTTTTGCGTGGGAAATCCCGCGCCGCACCAGCCAATTTTCCCCTCTGAACAATGATAGCGCCGGAATGTCAGCCTGTTTTTATGTCGATTGCATCACCTTTATGGGTGGTTTCAAGAGGTCCGAGAACGCCGATCGCTCGCCGCGGGCCTTCTTCACAGAATAAAAAAGCGGTGGTGACATGATCACCACCGCTCAGAAAACTGGCGCCGCAAATTACGGCGTCACGTGCATGACGAACGACCCCCAGTTGGCAAAGATATCTCGCGCAGCATTGGGGATGTATTCGGTCGCCAACCAGATAGAGCCGTCTACGTCGGCCACCGCAGCAGAATAGTCGCCCCAGCGCGGGCGAGCTGGTGCGCCAAACGCCGGGTACTCCGTAAACCCATCCTGCGGACTCGCTCCCGGACCGGCAATGTGTACCGCGCCAGCTCCGTTCACCGCGTCGATGGGCGTATATGCAGCGCTGGGGAAGTAGTCGCCGCCAACCAGCGTGAACGTCATTACACCGTTGCCGGAGGAATTGACGCCGATGGAGGGGAATACCACGCTGTTCTGGTTCACGGACACGTAGCCTTGGTTTGCGATCGAGGCCGAGAGCGAGCCACTGCGCAAGGAAGGAGTCACGATGAAGTAGGCAATCCCGGAGCGCGTGGGGCCGTTTGGGGTTTTGACTACGGTGTTTACACCACCCCATAGATTGCCGTTCGCAAATACGACCTGGTTCATGCGGTCGTCATTGCTCGCAATCAGGCCCAGATGCTCCAACCTCAATTTCCCGAAAAATCCTGAGTTGAGCAGGTCCAACAGCGGTGTCGGTCCCGCCGTCTGCTGCGCAAGCGGGGGCTGCCCGTAGATCTCGCTGTCAATTACATCCACCGCCAGCTGCACGTTCGGTGTCGCAGCAGTCAGTGAGCTGGTATTGGTAAGCGCCCAAACCGCGATCTGGTTGGTCAGAGTGCCCGCAAAGTCGAGGGAGCTCAGGAAGTATTCAGTGCCACCGTGGGCGCTCTCCTGCGTGCCGCCCGGCGGTGCAGTTGCCGGCTGCACCGAGAAGAAAGGCAAGCCCGGCAGAAAATTCAGCCCGCTGAAGTGGACCACCGTGGGCATCGTGCCCGCCGCCAGCGCGGTTTTCGACATCGCATACACTTGTGCCCCATTGAATCCCGCTTGAAACACCGGGAATTCGTTGGTGGTGACGTAGAAGCCATTGGCGTCGGCGCCGATCAGGGGTTGGTCCCCAAGGCAGGGACATCCGGCATGGTCAGGAGTTCCCGTCACGTCGGTGGTGTCGAGCCGGAAGACATTGTAGGTGCCGGTTGCATCCGGACTGGTGCTCACGGCGATGATGACTCCGCTCGTGCCGGTCAGGTTACCAGTGGAAGGAGCAACATCCAAAATAAGTTCGGTCACGAACCAGCGTTGTGTGCCGGTATCAAAGTAAGCCTTGGGATCGGAGAGGAATGGTCCAAACACCGGAGGAGCGGCGGTGGAAGCCTCCGGCGCCAAACCAAAAAACTGATTCATCGGTGTCGGACCGCTCAACAGGTTGCCCGAAGGATCGTAGACAGCGATTGCATTGTTGACGGCTTCCACTACCTCACCGTTGCCCACGGCAAGCGCCTGGTCCGGCGGCTCCAGGTCGAACTGCGTACCCGCGTAAGCGCCCGTGCCCGCTGAAGCCTGGTCCAGATTCGTGATGCCGCTGAAGCCGGAGAATCCTGGATTGCTACTGGTCACCGCATTACCGCCAGGCATGGGAACGTGATCGGCAGGCACGCGCGCGGGGGCCGTTCCGTTGCCATTTTTGTTGAAGTTGCTATCCACCTCCAACGTTATTCGGTATTTCCCCAGGGTCTTCGCTGCCTTACCTCCTGGACCGATGCTGGTAGTACCGATATGGGTCAGATGCGTGGTCGTTTGTGAGCTTGACTGAGCGACTGAGCTCGTTGGAGCGAATAAGATAAGAGTCAGCAGAGAGAGACACACCACACAGGTTTTTCGCACGGAGAGACTCCTTTCTGGATCTGAAATGCAGAGCACGCGCGGGGTGCACTCGGCTCCGAGGGGACATCGCTCTCACAGGGAGAATCCGAATCAGGAGCAAGTGCCGGGATGGTACACCCGCCATCGTGAGCACCGCAAGCGTTTCTTCTGCGCGGAAAGTTAAGCCACCGCTATTTCACGCGCTTGTCTAGGAGTCTCGATTCCGCTTCACCCTTTTTGTGTCGGCAGCCCCGCCCCGATCCACCCTTTCCACCCGCCGTCCATCGATTCCACATTGGTATAACCCATCTTCTGCAGATTGTCCGCGGTTAGCGCCGAACGAAAACCTCCGCCGCAGTACAGCACGATCTTCGCGCTCGTGTCCGGAACGCGTTGCTCGATGTCCCTCTCGATAATCCCTTTTCCCAGATGAATCGCCCCCGGCACATGTCCCTGCGCCCATTCGCTCTCTTCCCGCACGTCCACCAGAACTAATTTCTCTCCCGCGTCCATGCGACGCTTCATATCGGCCACATTCGTCTCTTTGATCCGCTTTTTCGCATCATTCACCAGCGCGAGAAATTTTTCTGCGTGTGCCATCTGAGCCTCCATTTCCCTTCGGAATTGTCAAATCCATCATAACGCCGCATCCCCAAAGAAAAAGGGCGTCGCGCATCGGTGCGGACGCCCCATAAATCACAAACAGTTCCAATCCGCGGCAGCTAAGGTTTCGCCATCGCTGACTCCGCTGGAATCACAGCCGGCACTCTGCATCCTTGCTCCGGCTCTTGTCCCCGGCGTCCCGCCGTAAACCGGCTCGTCTCTCTCACGCGCGTTCGTACTCCATCGATCACCGCGGGAATCACGTTGTGCCTTTCCCCGCGAATCAGGTAAATCATCAATGCAGCTTCTCCCGGCGCGTCGACGCTCGACGTGACCCCCACTCCCTGCACGCCCGGCTGCTTTATCAATTCGTCCACGTGCGTCGTATGCACCGCCTTCGCCCGTTCCACCTCTGTCATTTCCAGCGCACTCACCGCGAACGCATCTTGTGCTGGAACGATTCGCGACGCCGCCTCATATTCCATAATTCCATGCGGCGCCGGCCCTTCCATCGCCACGATTCGCGTCCCAACTCCTTCAATCGTCGACGGCAGCGGCGTCGCCTCCCGCCCCGGATTCACCACGATAAGCACCGCGGCCTCTCCCGGACGATCCACACTAGCCGCCACGCCCACCGCATTTATGTACGGATTCGCCAGCAGTTCCGGCGCGTGCAGATCGCGCGCCCGCTGCGCCAGCGCTATCGAAGCAGTATCCACGGAAATCGCTGCCTGCACCGCCGCTTTCACCGCTGCGCCCGGCAGCGTGCACCCGATCACCCGGTGCGTCGACGCGCTCCCCACGAACGAAGGCTGGTTCCCCTGCTGGTCCCTCAGCGCGGTCAGTACATCGCCCACCGGATTTCCCACCGTGTCCGTGTCCGATCCTCCATAGAGAAGTGCCACGGGGTCCGCCGTGAGTTGATCCACAATCAGTGAGCCGGAGTCTCCCCCGGCGCTGAATCCCCCTCCGGACACCGCAACCTGATTACTGTACGAGACACTGAAACTCGTTCCGCCATTGCACTGCGTCTGATAGGTGACCGATGTGCTCAATCCGATCACGGAGACCGTCGAGCACGTCAGCCCTGTAGTCCTGCCGCTCTTCGCTACCGCTTCACCCATGGAAGCAGGAATTCCTTTGCCTTGATGAGGTGGTCCGGGATCCGCTATATTTCCCGTTGCCGTTGCACCCAATGAAAGAATGTTCCCCGTCAAATCCACCGCGCCTGGCACGATCAGCGCAATCGCGGCATCCACATTGGTGCCCGGAGTCTGCAGATTCACAAACGACGTCAGATTCGCCACTGTATTCGTTCCCGCCGTCGAGCAGTTTGTTTCAATAATAGCCGGCTGTGAGATCGGCTCTCCCGGCGCCGCTTGATCGCTCCTCGCCAGCACGTGGTTGTTGCTCAAAATGTAGAAGCTGCCGTTGCGATTCAGCAGCGAACCCAGCGTCCCTCCGCAGCAAAACCGGCCGCTCTTGTCGTCAACGTTGCCTCCGGAGGTTCCAAGCTCAACCGGCAAGCTCTGCGCGTTCTGATTTGAGTTCGACTGAAACACCTGGACGCGGCCTGTTCCCGATTTCGTCGTATCCGCCTGTGAAACGGCCGTCACCACCTCGGTGGATGGATTTGGCAAAACCGACGGCGCCGTGTACAGACCACCCGCAGTTATCGTTCCTACCGTCGAATTTCCTCCCGCCACTCCGGCCACTTCCCAGTTCACGGCGGTGTTCGTCGTGCCCGTCACGGTCGCGGTGAAGGGCACTGTCTGCCCAACCACCACCGAGGTCGCGCTCGGAGACACCATCACCGTGATTGACGTTGGATTTCCTCCGCCGCTTGTGGACTTGCTTAAACCGCTGCATCCGGCACACCCAAAAATGCCGATCGTTAGGAGTAGTTTTCCGTTTCGTTCCATCATCATCCCTCGCCGTTTACCCATTGCAAGGCTAGCATGTACCTGCAGAGCCACCGGGAATCTGCAATGTCCCGGTGACCTATTTGTCTCCTGCCCTCTGGGGCAGGTTGTCTATGGGTCTCTAACGTTCGACCCTTTTCGGGCGGGTAGTTCTTCAGTCCAGGTCGCGCCAGTTCGGGCCGGTTCCTATCTCGACCACCAGCGGCACCGCCAGTTTGTGGACGTTCTCCATCTCTTCTTTCACCAATTTTTCCAGCTTGCTCTTTTCCTTCACCGGCAGCTCGAACAGCAATTCGTCGTGCACCTGCAAAATCATCTTCGCGGCCAGCTTTTCTTTCTTCAACCGCGCATCGATCGAAATCATTGCCATCTTGATCAGGTCCGCCGCGGTCCCCTGCAAAGGCGAATTCAACGCGGTGCGCTCCGCGAAATTCCGCAGCTGCACTTGCGGCGAATTGATCTCCGGGATCGGCCGGATCCTTCCAAACAAGGTCTTCGCCACTCCCGTCTTCCGCGTTTCCACCAGGACGTTGTCCAGGTATTGTTTCACCCCGCGATACCTGGTGAAATACGCGCTGATGAATTGCGATGCCTCTTTCTGCTCGATTCCCAGTTGCTGTGCCAGCCCAAACGCGGAAAGCCCGTAGATAATCCCGAAATTAATTGCTTTGGCCGCCCGGCGGTGCTCCGCCGTCTGCGCCATCGGCCCCACGCCGAACACTTCCTGCGCCGTACGTGCGTGGATGTCCTCGCCGTTCCGAAACGCATCGGTAAGCACCGGGTCCTTGGAAACGTGCGCCATGATTCGCAGTTCAATCTGCGAATAATCCGCAGATAGCAGGATCTGGCCCTTCGGCGCCACGAAAGCGGCGCGAATCTCACGCCCGAGTTCGCTGCGTATGGGAATGTTCTGCAGATTGGGATCGCTCGAGCTCAGCCTTCCCGTCGCTGTCCCCGTTTGTGAAAAACTCGTGTGCAGCCGCTTCGTCTCCGGATGAATCAGCTTCGGCAATGCATCCACGTAAGTCGATTTCAGCTTGGCGATCTCCCGGTACTCGATCACCTTCCCCGGCAGTTCGTGCTGCTCCTTCATCTCTTCAAGAATGTCCGCCGCCGTCGACCGCACCTTTCCTTTGCCCCGCCGCACCGGAGGTTGTAGGTTCAGTTTGTCGAATAGAATCTCCGCCAGTTGCGTCGGCGAGTTCACGTTGAACTCCGACCCTGCCAGCTTCCAAATCTCCTTCTCCAGCCGCCGAACTTCCTTCTCCATCGAGTGCGACATCTTCGCCAGCGCGTCCGGGTCCACCAGAATTCCCGCGCGCTCCATCTCCGCCAGCACTCCCGCCAGTGGCAAGTCAATCTTTTCGTAAACGCTGTCGAGTCCTTGCGCCTCCACCTCTTTCCGCAAAACCGGCGCAAGCCGCTGCAGATAATCCGCCCTCTCCCCCGCCCCTCCCCCAATAGGCACATTGAATTGCCGGAAAACCACATCCGCAAAATTGTGGTTCCCGGTTGTCGGTCGCAGCAAATAGGAATAAAGCTGCGCGGCGTGCTCGATCTTTTCCCCGCCGCCCGTCAAAAGTTGAAACAGCTTTGGGTCGTGGACAATCTTGCGCCGCTTCCCATCCTGCACCGCCGCGGCCAGCGCTTTTATCGCCTCGCCCTTCTCGTCCGCCCAAACCGCCCGGCCCTCGCCCTCTTTCTGCGAAACCTCAATCCCCGCAACCCGCGTCCCGAATCCCTCCGCCTCGCGTTCCCCCGCCTCCAGATTCAGCCACACCGCCAGCTCAGCCTTCGCCGGCAATCTCTTCAGGTACGCCTTGAACTCTTCCACGTTCGCAAACTGCTCGTAATTCTTTTTCTCTCCGCCGGCCGTTGCTTGCGATTCCTCGCTCGCTTTTCCGGCCTCGACGCTCGCCCCGCTCGCCAACAACTCCTTCAACAACGAGTTAAATCCGAGTTCCCGATAAAGCTCCCCCAGCGCCGCCGGATCCGCTGTGCGCACCTGCAATTTCTCCAGGTCCACCTCCAGCGGCACATCCAGATTGATCGTCGCCAACTGCTTGCTCATCATCACTTGTTCTCTCTGCTGCTGCAGCGCCTCGCGGTACCTTTTATTCGTCACCTCATCCGCATGATCCAGCGCGCTCTCCACGCTTCCATACTTCTGAATCAGTTCCGTCGCGCCCTTTTCTCCAATCCCCTTCGCTCCCGGAATGTTGTCCACCGTGTCGCCTAGCAGCGCCATCAAATCGATCACTTTTTCCGGCGGCACTCCCAGGATCTCCGTCACCTTTGCCGCATCCACGATCGTGTCGGCCTTCGCTCCGCCCGATCCAGTACGCAAAATCCGCACGCCCGAATTCACCAGCTGCATCATGTCCTTGTCGTTTGAAATCACCAGTACATCGATCTTGTTCGCCGCGGCCTTTTTGGCCATCGTGCCGATCACGTCGTCCGCTTCGAATCCATCCAGTTCCAGAATCGGCAGCCTCATCGCCTCGCATAGCCGCCGCACATACGGCAGCTGCACGCTCATCTCATCCGGCATCGGCGGTCGCTGCGCCTTGTATTGCTCGAACAATTTGTCGCGAAACGTCGGCTGCCGCGTGTCGAACACGATCGCCACGTACTCCGGCTGGTAATCCTTCAACAGTCTTCTAACGATATTCGCGAACAGGAATGGCACCTTGGTCGGAATGCCGCTTGGCGCATTCATCCGGTTCATCGGCGCATAAAACGCCCGGTAGATATGCGCCATCGCGTCCACGAGAAACAATTTTTTCGCTGGAGAAGACATGGGGGCGAGTATAGCAAAGCTCGCCGCCGCTGGCCGCTTGCCGAAAAATCGAAAGGACGCACGCAAGTGCGCCCTTTCCATTGTCATTTGTGAAGCAACTACGGCTTCGGCGTTTCTGCCGTGCCCGCCGCCTGCGTCACCAGCAGCATCTGCGTGCCGCTGGCTAGGTGCAGATTCTTTCCGGCAGAAGTGATGACCGACCCTTGCGCAGCGCTCGTCGTTGCGGAACTCAGGTTCACTCCCTGCATTCCGAAAACTCCCCGGCTGTTCGACATCAATTGGCCCGTAGCGTTCAATCCGCCCACTGCTCCCGGACCGGACGCAGCAGTATTCGTGGCCGAATGCACCGTTGAATTCAGCGTTCCGCCGGTTGTATTGGCCGTGCTCGCGGCCGTGTTCGTCACGGTGCCCGCGGTTGCGCCTGCCGTTGAGGTCACTCCTCCCAGCGCTCCGCCGCCCATGGCCCGACCGGAGCCCATCGCGGATCCGCCGGCGCTGCCCATCGCGGCCATATCATCGCCCGCGTTCGCGCCGACGGCAGACTGCCCCGACGCCAGCGCCTGAATCGCCACGTTCAGGGGCATCTCCTGCCCGTTCTTCAGAATCGCCTTGTCAAATACGATGGCCAGCGCCGATTCCGAGTCTCCATTCGCGCGCGCCGAAGCCTGGGTCACGTGTCCCACAAGTTTTGATCCCTTGGGGATCACTGTTTTGCCATTCGATTTTGCCGGCTCGGTCGTGCGCGCGGCAACCGGATCGCCGGGCTTCGCTTTCTTCGAATCAATCGGTGCGGTCAATTCCGAATTGATCGCCGCACCACTGCCGAGCGAAGCGTTTGCTTGCCCTTTCTGCGCCGATGTTGCCGAAGCCGCCGAAGCAGAACCCGATCCCTGCGCTTGCGCCTTTCCCGCCTGCGCGGAAGTCTGTCCGCCCACTTGAGCTCCCGCCCGCGTGTCCGCTTGCGTTTGCGCGGCGGCTACGCTGGAAAGCAGAATCCCCGCCACAATTAGAGTCCCCATGCGTTTCATATGCGAATCCTCCTCATTTCAACCGTCATTGGGCAGGCTGGGATTGCCCGACAAAACATAAGGGTAGCGACGGTGCGATTTAATAGTCGCAAATCACATGCCAAGGTTACTCCGCTTGTTATCAATGGGTTATGGATAGACCACACTGGAAAAACCGTGCGAAACCTGTGAAAAACGCCCTTAAGAAGAAAGATTTACACGCTCTGAACGAACAGCCGAATCAGCTGAAGCGGCCTCAAACAATCCCCAACGGCTTGGCCACTTCAGCCAAAATCTCCGCCGCCTTCAGAAGGTGCTCCCTCTTATGCGCCGCGCTCACCATCGCCCGCAGCCGAGCCTTGCCTTCCGCCACCGTGGGATAGGCTACCGCCGGCGCGAACACTCCCGCCACAAACAGTTTCCGCGAAAATTCATATGCCTTCGCCCCATCCCCCACGTGAATCGGTACAATCGGCGTCTCGCTCGTCTTGAACTGAAACCCGCGCTTCTTCAATTCCCGCTTGAAAAATTTCGTGTTCGCCCACAATTTCTTCACCAGCTTCTCGCCGTCCGGCGAATCCAGCAGCGCGAACGCCGCCTGGCACGCCGCCGCCGTAGCCGGTGGGTGCGAAGTCGAAAACAGAAACGGCCGCGCCCGCAAATACAAAAAGTCAATCAGATCCCGCGATCCGCACACATACCCGCCCATCGATCCGATCGCCTTGCTCAGCGTCCCCACCTGGATGTGCACGCGCCCGTGGCACTGGTGATGATCCACCGTCCCGCGCCCGCCGCGCCCCAGCACACCGCTAGCGTGCGCGTCGTCCACCATCATGATGCAGCCATACTTCTCCGCCAGGTCGCAAAGCTCCGGCAGTGGCGCGATATCTCCATCCATCGAAAACACGCCGTCCGTAATAATCAGTTTCTTCCCGGGAAACGACGCGTGCTCCTGCAGAATCCGCTCGCAGTCCGCCACATCCTTGTGCTTGAACACCTTGATCGTCGCCTTCGAAAGCCGGGCCCCGTCAATAATCGACGCGTGATTCAGTTCATCCGAAACGATCAGGTCCTCTTTCCCAAGCACCGCCGAAACCGTTCCCGCATTTGCCGTGAACCCCGATTGGAACACCACGCAAGCTTCCACATTCTTGAATTTCGCAATCTGCTCTTCCAATTCCATGTGCAGCTTCATCGTTCCGGCAATCGTCCGCACCGCCCCCGCGCCCACGCCCAGCTTTCGCACCGCTTCAATCGATGCCTTCCGCAATCTCTTGTCCGAAGTCAGCCCCAGGTAATTGTTCGACGCCAGGTTGATCACCTCGCGCCCGTCAAACATGCAAACCGGCTTCTGCTCGCCTTCCAGCACCCGCAGCTTCGGCGCCACGCCCTTTGCCCGCAACTCATTCAGTGTCTCCGTTACGTACTGCAGCGGATTCTGTTTGATCACCTGCGTCCCACTTTCACTCATGCTCTAGCTTCCAACTCTCCGCGAACTCTGCGCCTCTTCCTCAGCGCCCTCTGCGTTAAGTCTTGGTTTTCTATTTTCCAATTTCCATTTTCTGTTTCTACTTTTGCAATCCATTCGGATAAATCAAAATCTTCCCCGCCATTCCATTCTGCAATTTGCTGAACGCATCCTCAAATTTATCCAGTGCAATCTTCTCCCCAAACAGCGGCTCTAGATTCAACCGCCCAGCCTTCAAGAGCGCCGTCATTTGCACCCAGGTCTGATACATCCGCCGCCCGTAAATCCCCTGCACCGTCGCGCCCTTGAAAATCACGTCATTTACCAGATCCAGCGGCACATTCTCCGTCGGTATCCCCAGCAGCGAAGCGCGTCCCCCCGCCCGCAGCGCCTTAAACCCCTGCTGAATCGCAGACGGCACCCCGCTCATCTCCAGGAGCACGTCCACTCCGGTCCCGCCCGTCTCCACCAGAATCTTTTTCACCGCATCTTCTGCCGCTGGATTGATCACCACATCCGCGCCCATCTGCTTCGCCATCTCGCGCCGGTGCGCGTTCGTCTCCGTCGCAAACACCGTCGAGCTCCCGCACGCCTTGGCCACCGCAATCGACATCAACCCAATCGGCCCGCAACCCGTCACCAGCGCCGTCTGCCCCGCAATCGTTCCCGCCAGCACCGTGTGCACCGCGTTCCCCAGCGGATCCAGAATCGCTCCGTATCTTTCCGGAATCGCCGCATCCAGCTTCCAGATATTCGTCGCCGGAATCCTCACGAACTCCGCAAACGCTCCATCCTGGTCAATGCCGATCACCTTCACGTTCGGACAGATGTGCGCCTCGCCCAACCGGCACTGGTGGCAATGCCCGCAGTTCACGTGCATCTCCGCGCTAACGAAATCGCCCGCCCGCACTGCCGTCACATCCGCGCCCACGCGTTCCACCACGCCGCAAAATTCATGCCCCAGCGTCACCGGAGGCTTAATCCGCCCCTGCGACCACCGATCCCATCCATAAATATGCAAATCCGTGCCGCAAATCGAAGCCGCCTTCACCCGCACCAGCACGTCCCCATGCCCTACCTCCGGCACCGGCACGCTCTCAATCCGCAACCCTCTCGCCGCATCTACCTTCCGCAGCGCCTTCATCGTCGCAGCCATTCCAGCAAGCTCCTCACTACTTCCCCAACTCATCAACGCACAATCTCAAATCCTAGCACCCTTTGGAGTGCGGCGCGCGCAGCCGCCGCTTTTACGCACTAATCCATGCCAACAATCTCGGATTTTGCTTCGACCTCAGCGTCGACGTTCTGTCATCCCGACCGAAGCGACCCGGCTTTTCCTCCGCGCCGTCTTTTGGCGCGCCGGGTCACGTAGTGGAGGGACCCCGGCACAATTTCCGCAACTCGCTGCTTACGATCTAACGGCACGGTCTTCTCTGCTCTTGTCTCTTTTCGTTACTTCTTTACCTCATTGCTTCCCTGCTTCGTCCACTAACCCAATCTCCTCCAACGCCTTCAAATGCTCCACCACCAACTCCAACGCCACCGGCCCGTACTCCGCCGACACCGCATCCCGAATCTCCTGCGCATTCCTCTTCCCATCCGCAAAATTCAACACCTCATACGCATACTCCTCCCCGCCGCCCCACAATCCCTCGTACTCCAACAATTTCGGCTTCGTGGTATGCCCCCGCTTCGCCCACTCCGCCTCAAAATAGTCATACCCGAACACCGCCAGTGGCCCTTTCGGCTCTGCCTTCCTCCGAAATCTCAGGTTGAAGGCTTTCTGCACCTCCTCGGCAACCTTTCCCGCTGGCGCATACATCGTCCAGCACTCCCGCGGCTTCATTATTTTTCCACCGTATTCCTCGTCAAACGTGTGCGTGAGGGCGATCACCTGCGCTTCAATTTCTTTCTCACAGGGGCATGACGCCATTTCTGTCGCCGTTCGCTCCGCCACATCAAGATTTCTCGCCCTCTCCATTCGCATTTCCTGCCGAAGGAGCTGATCCCTCTACTCCGTTAGCCAAAGTGCCATCCCCGGCGCTTGGATCGTGGTCGCCAAAAAATATCCGCTCGCCGCCCCAATAAACCCCGCCCGCTTCAATTTCGTCGCATCAATATTCGCCGCGCTATCCAGATTCGTGTGGATAAACCGGTCCGGCCAGTCATTCAAATAAATCGCCAGTATCCCAAACGACGAATCCTGATACACATCATGGTCGCTCCCCATCGTGTACGCCGAATACTCCGCCCGCAGCGGCTCCTTGCCGCCCTCCGCCGACACCAGCGGATACTCCGCCTTCCCCGTCGCCGCAAACTTGTACGACTCCTCATTCACCCACTCCGCAAACGCCCACGCCACATCCTGCACAAACGAAGGCAAGCTCATCGGCCCCTGCGTCACATGAAACACCGCCTTCGTCTCCGGCCCGCCGCCCACCATGTCCATGTGCACAACCGCCTTGATCCGCTTCGCCAACTCCGACTTGCCATTCAGCAACGCCAGCGTCCCCTCAATCTCCGGCGGAAAAATAAATCGCATCGTCCGCGCCGGCCGCGCCAGCTTTCCCTCCCTGATCAACTTCTGCAGGGTCCGCGCCACCTCCAGAATCGCAGCGCACCCGCTCGCATTATCATTCGCCCCCGGCCGCTGGTGATCCAGGTGACACGAAAACGCAATCTCCTCTTCTTTCACCTTCGCATCCGCCCCCGGAATCGTCGCCGTCACCACCTCGTAATTCCCCGCGTGTTGCCCTGCTTTCACCACCGCATGCAGACGGAAATTCTCCCCCTTGGCCAGCTGCTGCTGAAACGTGTGCACCGTCCGCAACGACACCATGAACCCGAACGTCTTGTTCGTCGAAAACGTCTCCAGATGCCCCCACCGAATCGCATCCAGGTTTTCCCCCGACCATGCCGTCTTCTGGTTCTGCGCATAACTTACAATCCCCGCCGCCCCAAATTTCCCCACCGCCAAATCCTGCACCGCCCCCGGCGACGCGCTAACCAAAACAATCTTCCCCTTCACGTCCTTCCCCGCGTAGTCCACCTCGCTAGTCCCCGCTCCGACATCAACAAGTTCCGCCGTCACGTCCGCCGACTCGCTGTCCTCCGCCAGCACCACCGGTTCCGCTTCATAGCTCGCAATCTTCTCCTCTACTTCCTTTCCCTCCTTTACTTCGAGCAGCTCTCCTTTCTCCGCGTCCCAAGCCGGCCGCGACCTCTGTGTCCCATAAAAAATCTTCCCATCCGCCGCAAACTCTAAGATCGCCACATCGCTCAACCCATACGCCCGCAACCGCTCCGCCACCAACTCCGCCGCCTCATGAAATCCCTTCGACCCCCGCTGCCGGTGAAACCGTGCAATCCCCTCCAGATTCCGCTTCGCCGTCTCCCCGCTGATCTCCCCCGCAATCGCCGCCACATCCTTCTCTGCCAGCAGCGGCGGCTTCTGCCCCCACGCCTCGGCCGCCAATACCAACAACGCAATGCCAACAGTGATCCAGTGCTTCATTTCAAATTCCTCCAGGGCGCACTCCGGCTTCCTTCTTTCCAAAACTGCGGCTACTCTGACGCGTCCGTGCATATAAAACTTGTCATCCCGAGCGGAGCGGCCCGATTTTGTCTTCCACGCCGCAGTTTGGCGTGTCGGGCCGCGGAGTCGAGGGACCACGGCAACACTTCTACAATGCTCTCCCCTCGCTCGTTACCGCTTTCCTTCCTTACCTCTCCTCTTATTCATATCCACTTTCATCCCCTTCATAGGCTCCCTCTTGTTCAACTTCGCCGCCTCCAAAATCAACTTCTTCAGCGCCGGCCTCTTCAAATTCCCCACCGTCCGCACCTTCACATGCCGCACGCTTTTCCCCGTCCCTTCCAGCAATCCCTCCGGATCCGGCAGCGCCGCACCGCGCAAAAAAATAAACGTCACATGCTCCTTCCCCGTCAAGAAACCGCACACCGTCCCGTTTGAATCAAACGACGGAATCTTCCACGGATTCACATACTCCTCGCACCCCGCCAGGGTCCTCTTCACCAGCGAGCGCAAGCCCTTCACCACGTCCTTCTGCTTTCCGGCCTTCGCCACATACTCGTCGATCCACGCCCGTCCTTCTTTTCCCTCAATCGTTGGCATCGCTCACCCCTTTCCCAATCTCGCCACATTCTATTCCTTTTTCCCGCCGTCCCAATTTTCCCGTTCTCTGCGCTACACATCTTTCCGATTCCTTTACCTCCTCTACTTCCTTAACCTCCTTTACTTCCCATCTCCTCCCCGCATCTAAATCTCAATGAAATTTTTGCCTCCATTCCCGCGTATCATCAATTGACGCCACCTCCATGCCCACCGCCGATCCCGCCATCCAACTCGACCGCGTCTCCCGCCACTACACCATGGGCGAAACCTCCGTCCGCGCCGTCAACGAACTCTCCCTCTCCGTAGCCAACAACGAATTTCTCGCTCTCCTCGGTTCCTCCGGCTCCGGCAAATCCACGCTGCTCAATCTCATCGCCGGCCTCGACCGCCCCACTTCCGGTTCCATCTTCGCTCACGGCCAGAACATCGCCTCTCTCAACTCGCTCGAGCTCGCCCGCTACCGCTGCAACACCATCGGCATGATCTTTCAGTCCTTCAACCTTCTCCCGCGAATGACCCTCGAGGAAAATATCGAACTCCCTCTTCGCCTCGCCGAAGTCGATCGCGCCGAACGACCGGCCCGTGTCCACGAAGCCCTCGAGCGTGTTCGCCTCACGCATCGACTCGGCCATCGTCCGACCGAACTCTCCGGCGGCGAACAGCAGCGCGTCGCTATCGCTCGCGCCCTCGTGAATCGTCCCAAAATTCTTCTCGCCGATGAGCCCACCGGCAATCTCGATTCCGCCACCGGCGAAGCCATCCTCACGCTGCTCCGCGAACTCCGATCGCAACTCGGCATGACCATCGTCATGGTCACCCACGAACGCCCGCTAGCCGAAGCGTTCGCCGACCGTCTCGCGATCATGGGCGACGGCAAGCTCCTCTCCACCACTTCCGCGAAAGGCGTTCCGCAATGAAGCCCCGCGACCTCACCGATCTCGCCCTCCGCAATCTGCGTGAATCCATTCTCCGCAACGCCCTCACCACGCTCGGTGTTGCAGTGGGCGTCGCCTCGCTCGTAGCCATGCTCTCCCTCGGCGTGGGCCTGCAGCAGCTCGCCTCCAAACGTCTTTCGCAAAGCGGCCTCTTCGACACCATCCTCGTCACGCCCAAAAACGCCTTTCGCGGCATGGGACGCCCGCAGCGCGAACCGGATTCCGGCAAGCCCCCTCGTGTTCTCGACGACGACGCGCGCAAGGAAATGGAAAAACTTCCCAACGTCATAGAGGTCTATCCTCAAGTCCGCTTCTTCACTGAAGTCCGTTTCAACAACAAACCGTTCGCCACCGTCGTCGCCGGAATGCCCGACTCTTCCCGAAACTCCGGCTCCTTCGACGGCATGCAAGGCAATTTCTTCTCTTCCACCACCGCCAACGAAGCCATCCTGCAAATCGAATTCGCCAAGGATCTCTCCGACAAGCCTTCTTCCCTCATCGGCCAGGAACTCGTCCTCCGCTACGCCGAGCGCCAATCTCTTCCCTCCGCCGCAACCACCAGCGACCCATCCACAAATTCCCCCGATACTTCGGGTGGTGGCTTTTCCGTCGTTCCCAAAGAACTCCGCCTCAAAATTGTCGGCATCGTCGAAACCGAACCCGCCGCCGGCTACGGCGGCTACGGCAACGCCCGCCTCCTTATGCCTCTCACAACCGCGTCCACTCTTCGCGCCGCCCAGGTCAACGACCTCCGCGACATCGTCCGCGACTCCAACGCCGGCAAAACCACCTACGCCTCGCTCTCCGTCCGCGCCAAATCTCCCTCCCAGGTCGACGCTCTCGAGACGTCCATCAAAAAAATGGGCTTCAACGCCTTCTCTCTCCTCGACGCCTCGAAATCCTTGCGCACTTTCTTCACGGTCTTCGATAGCCTTCTCGGCATCTTCGGCTGTCTCGCTCTCGCCGTCGCCACACTAGGCATCGTCAACACGCTCGTCATGGCCATCCTCGAACGCCGCCGCGAAATCGGCGTCCTCAAAGCCCTCGGCGCCGCCGATTCCGACGTGCAGCAACTCTTCTTCCTCGAAGCCGGCGTGATGGGCTTTTTCGGCGGCGTTTTCGGCGTGCTCTTCGGCTGGCTCCTCGGCCGCGCCGTCACCTTCGGCACCAACGTCTATCTCGCGCGCCAGAATCTCAATCCCATCGAACTTTCTTCCGTCCCCTTGTGGCTCGTCTTCAGCGCCCTCATCTTCGCCATCCTTGTCAGTCTCGCCGCTGGCCTCTATCCTGCTTCTCGTGCCGCCAAGCTCAACCCCGTCGACGCCCTCCGCTATGAGTAGGTCGCTCTTCTCCGCTTGCATCTCCACACTAACGCCCCAACAAAAAGTGCTTGAGGGTGCCCCATCCTTTGCGCCTTTCGCAAAGGGTGGGCTCTTACGATCTAACGCCACAACATTCCGCTCTTTTCTCTACCTCCTTCTCCTCCTCAACCTCCTCACTCTCCCCTCCCCAGCCGCCCCTGGCCGCGTCGAATGCAACTCCCTCCCCAGCAAAATCCTCTCCCGCAGCTTTCCCTACTGCATCGTTCTTCCGCCTTCCTTCGACACCGATAAGACGAAGCACTTTCCGATCCTCTATTCCCTCCACGGCCTCGGCGACAACGAACAGTCCTTGGTCCACTCCGGCGCGTGGAATCTCGTCGAAGACATGCGTGAAAAAGGCGAGCTGAAAAATTTTCTGATCGCCACGCCGGACGGCGGTGCGGGCTTCTACATCAATTCAAAGGACGGCAAGAACCGCTACGAAGATTTTCTTCTGCAGGAATTTTTCCCGTTCATTGAAAAGCGTTATCGCGCCGCTCCCGGCCGCGCCAACCGCGCCATCTCCGGTGTCTCCATGGGCGGATACGGCGCGCTACATCTCGCCTTCCGCCATCCGCAACTCTTCGGCGCCGTCAGCGCCCACAGCGCCGCGCTGATTGAAAAACTTCCCAGCTTCCTCGGTGCCTCTTCAAGCTCTCCTCGCGCGCGCGTACTCGGTGGCGTCTTCGGAAATCCGCCCGATCCCGTTTTCTGGGATCAGAACAGCCCTCTCGTCCTCGCTCGCACCGCCAACCTCGCCGGCCTAAAAATCTATTTCGACTGCGGCGATAACGACGACTACGGCTTCTACGCCGGCGCCACCGCGCTCGACAAAATCCTCACCGCGCGCCGCATCCCCCACGAATTTCATCTCTACCCCGGCCGCCACGATCCCTCCTACTTCGCCGAACATCTCCCTGCCTCGCTCCAGTTCCACTCCCGCCTCTTTCCCAAACCGTGATCCGCTCGCGTGCCTCCTCGCCCGATAAAGTCCGCATTCTTCCCCGCGCCTTCCCCAATTCCGATGTAGAATCCTTCTCGCTCTCCGCGCATTAAACTCTGGAGGTCCTCATGCACCGTTTCGCAAACGCAATCCTTCTTGCAATCTGCGCCGTCACGCTTCTCCCGCATCGCGCCGCGGCTCAGGACAAGCCCCCTGCCGCCGCTTCCCCCGCCGTCACCGGTGCGCGCGGCGAATTCCTCGCTGAAGTCGCCTTCTACGAACAGCGCTACACCCACCTCGCCGAAGCCGTTCCCGCCGAAAAATATTCCTGGCGCCCCGCCGAAGGCGTCCGCTCCATCGGCGAGGTCTACACTCACATCGCCGCCGCCAATTACGGCGTCGCCCGCGCGCTCGGCACTCCTCCGCCAGCTGGCTTCGATCCCAAAGCCCTCAACGCTCTCGCCGCCGACAAAGCCAAAAGCGTGCAAGCCCTCAAGGACTCCTTCGCCCATTTCCGTGGCGCTATTCTCGCCATCAAGGACGCCGACCTGAACAACGCGCAAAAAATGTTTGGCCAGGACACCACCGTGCGCGGCGCCTTCTTCATGATCACCGGCCACTTCGGCGAACATCTCGGCCAGTCCATCGCCTACGCCCGGCAAAACGGCATCGTTCCTCCCTGGACCGAAGAGCGCCAGAAGCAGGAAGCCGCCAAGCCCAAGCCGTAACCAGTGGTCCGTGTTCAGCGACTGGTGGCCAGCGAAGTAGGGGCACGATAAATCGTGCCCTCTTCTTCCCCTCTCCTCTTCTCCGGCCCTTCTCTACGTTCTCTGTGGAACCTCTGTGTTCTCTGTGGTATCTCTTCTCCTCTCTTCGGAGGCTCCATGGAAAAAGTTCTCGGCATCGGCGGACTCTTCTTCCGCTCGCGCGATCCGCAATCTCTCGCCGCCTGGTACGCCACCCATCTCGGCGTCACGCCCGTCCCCTCCAACTACGACGACTCTCCCTGGCAACAACAAGCCGGGCCCACCGCCTTCGCGCCCTTCCCCGCCAACACCCGCTATTTCGGTGACCCCGCCTCGCCGCAACCCCTCCAATGGATGGTCAACTTCCGCGTCGCCAATCTCGAAGCTTTCCTTGTTCAGTTGCGCGCCGCCGGCATCGAAGTCACCCTCGACCCCGAAACCTATCCCAATGGCCGCTTCGCCCGCCTCCACGACCCCGATGGCAACCCCATTGAACTCTGGCAACCCGCCACCCGCGACGCGTAGAAACGGTCAGCGGCACAGACTGCCATCTGTGCCGCCGGCTTATTCTGTTTTGTGACTGCTTTTGGGTGGCTAGGGTTTCTTCGTCGGTTCCTTTTCGACGATGGGTTCCATGGTGGTCTTGGGCGCCGTCTTGGACTTGGTTGTGGCGGCCATCACTGCTTTCGGCTGCCAGAAGTCGGAGGCAACTTTGGCGACTTCGTCGGGAGGATTGCTGAGGTCCGGGGAGAAGCGGTAGAGAGTGGACTCCGCGATCTCGACGGCTTCGGCGCTGATTTGCTGGAATTTCTTGTAGCCTTCCTCGCCAAGCATGTCTTTCATAGTGGGATTGTGGTCGAAGCCAGCCATGGAAGAGCGCAGCGTGGACACATAGAAGATGGTGCCCTTGCCGCCTTCGATCACCTGAGAAACGAAAACTGGCTGGGAGTCGGGATTCTTTTCGCCGGCTTCCTTCATGTTCTTCAGAAGGGCCTCGAACTCGTCGATATGGCCGGGACGAATGTGCACGGCGGTGGTGCGCAATAGGCGGGATTCGCCAATGAGTTTGGCGTAGGCATCGGGGTCCTTGGGAGCTTTGCGGCTGAGGTCCCAACGACGGCGGCGCAGTTCGCTGCGAGACGAGACCAGGCAGTTGTCGAAGTCATGCCCCATTTTCTCGGCAGCTTCCTTGCCGAAGGCTTTGTTGACGGCAGCCATGACGGCTTCGTTCATTTTGTCGATTTCGGCGTAGTCTTTGCGGTTGCTGGTGAACTGGTAGACGTTGCCTTCACCATAGACGGCTTCGAGGGCGAGCCAACGGTCGCCATTATTGCGGCGGTTGGCATCGGCCCATTTTTTGGCGAGCGCCTGGAAATCAGCGACTTTTTCTGGTTTCACTTTGACGATGAAAACATCGAGATAATCTCCCTGCGCGTGGACAGCGACGGGCGCCGCCAAACACACGGCTGCTGCTAAGGCCCAAAGGGCTCTGCGGACGGACATACGTACCTCCTCGTATTGAGACTGCTGGGAAGGAACCTAGGGCGGTTGGCCGGTGAGCGGAATGTACACCCGGGAAGAGGAGCGGTCAAGGAGGTGGTTGTGAAGCCAGGCCCGTGTAGGGGCACGATAAATCGTGCCCTCTTCTCCTTCGCCTCTTCTCCGCGCCCTCAGCGATGCCTCAGCGAACTCTGCGTTAAGTCCCCCTCTTTTCCTTTACCTCCCTTACGTCCTTAACTTCATTCGCCTCCTTGACAGCATCGTCCACCTGATCAACGATCCTGATCGATCAATCCCCCATGACCAAGTCCCCCATCAAACTCCCCGCCCCCGTCTTCGACGACCCACGCCACCACATCCGCCTCTACCAGGGCGACTCCCTCGAACTCCTCGCCCTCCTCCCCGAATCCTCCGTCGACCTCATCTTCGCCGACCCGCCCTACTTCCTCTCCAACGGCGGCATCACCTGCCACGCCGGCAAAATGGTCTCCGTCAACAAAGGCGCCTGGGACAAATCCCAGGGCCCCGCCGCCAATCACGAGTTCAACCGCTCCTGGCTAGCCGCCTGCCAGCGTATCCTCAAGCCCAACGGCTCCCTCTGGGTCTCCGGCACCGCCCACGTCATCCACTCCGTCGGCTTCGCCATGCAGCAGCTCGGCTTCAAGCTCCTCAACGACATCTCCTGGGTTAAGCCGAATCCGCCTCCCAATCTCTCTTGCCGCTATTTCACCCACGCCACCGAAACCATCATCTGGGCCGCCCGCGACAAGAAGTCCCGCCACACCTTCAACTACAAGCTCATGAAGGAAACCAATCGCGGCAAGCAAATGAAATCCGTCTGGGAAATCAAGCCCCCCGAAACCTGGGAAAAGCGCTTCGGCAAGCATCCCACACAAAAACCCCTCGCCCTCCTCGAACGCATCCTCCTCGCCTCCTCCCACGAAGGCGACCTAGTCCTCGACCCCTTCTCCGGCTCCGGCACCACCGCCCTAGCCGCCCTCCGCACCCGCCGCGAAGCCATCGCATTAGAATTGTCTTATGAATATCTCGCGCTAACGCTACAACGCCTGACGCAAGACCTAATCCGCGTAGAACTTTCTCTCACCACCATTCAGTTTTCTCTTGATCTATTCCCGAACCTGATCGATCGATCATGTAGCGGCCGCTTTCCGAAGCGGGCGCCTTTTTCCTCTAAGCCGAGCGCAAAGCCGCAACAAATGTCCGCCAACCTAAAACTCGTCCAGCAAGAGTGCCGCTTCCACTTCATCGGCCGCCAAAACCGCGCCATAATCTTTTCCGTCTTAGCCCCAACCCTAGACGACGCCCTCCAACAATTCCGCAACTCTGGCCACTCCCCCAACGACGCCCTCTTCATAATCAAAACCGAAACCCAAATCTTTCTCGCCTAGTCCGGTTGACCGTGCGAGTAGTGAACTCATACGCGGGGCTTTATTCTTCGGTTCTCACGTGATCTAATCTTCTGGCTAGTTCAACCTAGGCGAACATGCCTTTCTATCGTGTGACAAGATGACCGGCTACAAGACCCGAAAAACGCGAAGCCTGCAGAGCGGCTGGACCAGCGACGTTCTTACGGCCGTACGTTCGCTTAAGAAGGTGAAGTTTTTCTTGTCCGACATCTACGAACATGAGGAGAGACTGGCGAAGTTGCATCCGAACAACCATCACGTGCGCGATAAAATCCGTCAACAACTACAGGTTCTCCGCGACCTCGACCTTCTCGAATTCCTCGGCGATGGGTCCTACAGGTTGCGCTAACTTTTTCGCGGATTCCCCAGTTTCTGCCCTCACAGCTCCAAAACATCCCAGTCGTCAGGAACGAAGCTCAAATTCTCCTCGCCTGAATCATTCCAACCCAACTCGGCTGGTTCGCATCTACCTCCTTCCCCTGCAGATCATGACGTGATCTAATCACCGGAGTACGTAACCACGAAAGCACGGGAAATATCCCTCTGGGAATGACCAATGCTTAGTCGCCGGGTTCTACTTGCCGTCACCGTAGATCACGGGGGAATTAATTAGTCGTAAGAGTTCGATCCATCAACGGGTGGACGGACGTGCCAATCCCAAAATGAGGGTAATCAAATGGCGAAATATCGATTGGTGGACGAGGTTCAACAGATCAAGAAGGAAATACCAGCACTTAAAGATGATGGTGCGTTCGTGCTTTGGTTTCTTCGTGCTTTTCTGGCCGATTCTGAAGAATCCGCGAAACGAGCTTTAACCGGCCAGTCTGGGGACAAGAACTTAGATGCCATACTGATCGATGAGAACGCAAAACAAGTTCACCTTGTCCAAGGTAAGTATCACCATTCAGCAAAACCAGAGAAACGCAACGATGTTACAGCATTTGCAGACTGGGCGACAGTTCCGTGGTCCGAACGACAAATTCGAGCAGCTTTCTACTCCAAACTTGCACCCCTCGCCCAAAAGAAGATGGACGTAGCGATAGACAGAATAAAGAAGCGTGGGTACGAGCTGCGGCTTTATTTTGTTACGACTGGAACTGTAAGCCGGACGATAAGAGATGATGCCGAATACAAAGTGGTGCAGGCTGAGACACACCCACAGATACAGATCCTTGATGTAAAACGGGTGGACCAAATATTCCATGATTACGTTTATGGTATTGCGCCAGCCGTGCCAACGTTGTTCCTTCGAATCTCGGAAAGCGGGGCAGCCACCACCGAAGGGGTTCATCATAGGTTTGATCCCGACACAGAGATTGAATGCTGGGTTTTTTCAATGGCGGCAGCCGATGTGGGTGCTCTATTCAAGAAGTCGGGTATTCGACTCTTCGCGCGGAATATCCGCGGCTATCTTGGCGAATCTCCTGAGATAAACGAAGCCATGGCTGACACTGTCAAATCTGAGCCTGAGAATTTCTGGTACTACAACAACGGTGTGACCATTGTCTGCGACGAGGCAAAGCGGGAGGTTGAGAGTGGCGTGGACGTTTTGCGGGTCGAACGAGCGCAGGTCATCAATGGTCAGCAGACGACCAGAACGTTGGAAAGAACGCCCTCCAAGGGGGCGAGTGTTCTTGTGAAAGTGATCCGGATACCGCGGACTGCCGACGATCACGCTCGTTATGAAGATCTAGTAAGCTCAATAGTTCGGGCTACCAATTGGCAGAATCCAATCACACCATCCGACCTGGTTTCTAATGACTACATACAGGTTTACTTGGAGCGTGAACTTCGGAAACGTGGATACCAGTATCTAAGGAAGCGCGAGAGCAAATCAGAAGCCAGACGCAGAGCGGATTCCCAGACCGACTTCCAGTTAACCAAGTTTGAAGTCGCTCAGTCCGTGGCTGGCTCTGAATTCGACCCTGCGCTTGTTCGCCAAGGGAAGGAGGCATTATTTGACGGGCGATCCTACCGCACAATTTTCAAGACCGAGTCAGTGGAATTCTACCTGAAACGCTACTGGCTGCTCAGAAATGTTAGCTCGGTAGCATATGGACGATCGAGGGAGTTTAAGTACGCTAAATGGCTCGCCCACAACCGCGTATTCGATCTCACTTCTAACGTGCTGTCATCAAAAGATATGTCTCTGAAATTTCGAACTGCCTGTGAGAGGAATGACCTGTGGGCGCTTGCCCCGTTAAGAAGCCTCATCTTTACGGTCTTCCTGGCCGTAATTGGCTTCTACAGAAAGAATAGTGGAACCGGAAAAGATCGAACAGATTGGCCGACATTCGTTAAATCCTCCAACCAGCATACTGGTTTTGCGACTCATTGGCGCTCGGTGGAGAAGGCGAGAGCCAAAACTGTCCAACGCAGGCTAAAGGCCTTTCAAGCGCGTCTCTCGGCAGTTGATTTGTCCTAGCCGGGCTCCGGGTGCCGCATCCTTGGTTTCCAAAGGGTGGGTCTTGGGTTCCTTTCAACCGCAAACTACAGTGTTCTCACCCCGCCCCGACCGGCTGCACCTGCCGCTCAATCTCCAGCGCCTTCCCCGCCCGCCTCTCGCACTCCAAATCATAAAAATTCTGCAGGTTCAGCCAGAATTCCGCATTCGTCTTGAAATACCGCGCAAGCCTCATCGCCGTCTCCGCGGTAATCCGCCGCCGCTCGTGCACGATTTCCCCAATCCGCGTCGCGGGCACGTGCAGCTCCAGCGCCAGCTTGTTCACCGACAAGCCCAGCGGCTTCATAAAATCCTCTCGCAAAATCTCCCCCGGATGCACCGGAGCCATCAACTTGTCCGCTCTGCTCATTCTCTCGCTCTCCCATCAGTGATAATCGACGATCTCAACGTCATGGCAATGGCCATCCCGCCACACAAAGCAAATCCTCCACTGGTCGTTGATCCGAATCGAGTGCTGCCCCTTCCGGTCGCCTCGCAAAGCCTCCAACTGGTTCCGCGGAGGCGATGCCAGCACTCGCAATTCCGTCGCGGCATGCAGTTGCAGAAGTTTCCGTAGCGCTATCCTCTCGAACGCCCGGAAACGACGCGAATGCTGGTAGTGAAATAGCTCTTCGGTTTCCTTCGATCCAAAGCTCTGAATCACAACCGAAGCATAGAACGTATCACGTTGTACGTCAAGCGTGCTATTTTCCCTCGGCCCAAGGGCCTCGTAACCAACAATCTACTTGACAACTCCATACCCAACTGTCACCCTTTCCCTGTAGAAAAGTGTGCCCGCGATTTTTCCCGCGCGGGTTCCCCCTACAACCAAAATTCAATCTTTCTGGAGACGAACTATGTCCATTAACCAGGACCGCCCCTGCACGTGCATGTTTTTCTTTGCCGATGGCCGCCGCTGCCAGATGCCCCCATCCGCCGACGACATGGGCCTCTGCTATTTCCACGCCAAAAAACACCGCGACCACCTCAACGCCCAGGAAGCCGGCCAGCAGATCAACCAATTTCTCAGCAGCGACATCCTCACCGCCTGCGACCTCAGCGCCGCCCTCGCCACTCTCTTCTCCGCCACCTCCCTGGGACTCATCAAGCCCAAGACCACCATTGCTCTCACCTACCTAGGCCAGCTCATGCTCCAGACCCAGCGCCTGGCCAAAGGGGAATTCCTCGAGTCCTTTAAGGACCGTTGGCCCAAAATCGTCCAGGAATCCATCGTCTTTAACGAACCCGCCCCTGAACCCGCCCCTGAACTCGCACCCACCGCACCCGAATCCCCCGTGCCCACCAACCCCGACTCCAACGACGATCCCGCGGCCACTGAATCCCACCAACTCACCAACCGCAAAATCATGTAGTGGCCGGACTTCAGACCGGCTCAGCAAGCCTTCGCTCCAACTCCTTCCACATCTATCACTTTTAAACCGATACAAAACAAACCACTTCATCCCCCTGCAAAATCAATCACTTTCAAAAAACAGGGGGGAGGGGGAGTAACCATCGAATTAACATAGGTAGGGAAGAAACTCGTTAGGAATCCAAGTGAATCGGTCTTAGGGTGGATCGCCGGCGCCGGGGCAGCAGACTGCTTTTACGGCGTTGGATGCTTCGGTGGTGGAGGCATCGCGTTCGGGGGATTTGAATAAGTTGACGCCGATTGAGGCGATGCTGCTTTTGGCGGCTTTGCAGAAGCAGCTTTCGTGAGGCTAGCGCAAAAGATTTAACGAACATACCCAGGATAATTTGAGAGATGTCGACCGCAACGATATTGACCTGCAAAAGTATTCAGCTGTGATTTTCAGTCATGATCGCTTTTCGGCCATAATAGCTGATCAGATAGAACGCAACTCCGAAAGAGATGATGTCCTTGAAGAGAAACAGGCCAAGATTGTTCATGTAATGGATGCCGTGAACCACGATGGTGTCATCCGGAGTCGTGATCAACATGCTGCTTGTGGTGAAGAACATGCCGACTAGAATGATCCCGCCCAGAATGCCTGCTTTAGGTTTAAAGTAGCCAATGATCAGTAGGATTGCTGCTGTCCATTCAGTGGCCCCGATCATATCCGACCCAATATATGGTCCAAAGACCTTGAATAGCCAACTGGTAAATGG
>Ga0210402_10000182_pt1 | contig 71943 bp, 50 predicted proteins | sample IncBWC7MmetaG_FD_161055 | JGI IMG/M metagenome (GOLD analysis project Ga0210402, IMG submission 161055) | Forest soil microbial communities from Barre Woods Harvard Forest LTER site, Petersham, Massachusetts, United States - Inc-BW-C-7-M | ecosystem: Environmental > Terrestrial > Soil >...
ACGAACAGGCCAAGCTTCTTCGCCTGCGCGACCAGCTTGCGCTCTTCTGCCATCGGACCCTCGATCTCCTCGCCGACGGACGGGCCGCTCAGCACTTCGTCCATCAACTTCTTGATCGCCGGCATCAGCGGCAACTGCCCGCTCATCGCCCGTTTCAGCAGGAATCCCGTGATGATTAGCCGGTTGATTTCGTTCGTGCCCTCAAAAATGCGGTTGATGCGAGCATCGCGGTAAGCCCGCTCCGCCGGATACTCTTCCACAAACCCGTAGCCGGCATAGATCTGCACCGTCTCGTCGACGACGTAATCAATCATCTCCGATCCCCAGACTTTCAGGATCGAGCACTCCACCGCGTATTCCTCGATCGCCTTGCGCCGCTCTTTTGCGGCGTCGGGGCTCGCTGAGGCGATTTCCGAAAGCAGCGCATCCATCATCCCGACCGTACGATAGACGAGCGACTCGCCGACATAGATCAGCGTCGCCATGTTCGCAATCTTTTCCCGTACCAGCCCGAAATCGCCGATCGTCTTGCCGAACGCCTTGCGCTGCCTGGCGTAGGCCACGGCACTCTCCAGCGAAACCCGCGCTCCGCCCACGCACATGGCGCCGAGTTTGAAGCGTCCTACGTTCAGAATGTTGAAAGCGATGACGTGGCCTTTGCCAATTTCGCCGAGCAGATTTTCGGCCGGCACCTTGCAGTCATTCAAGATGATGGGGCAAGTTGAAGATCCGCGAATGCCCATTTTGTGCTCTTCCGCGCCGACGGAAAATCCCGGAGAAGTTCTTTCGACCAGGAATGCCGAAAACTTCTCGCCGTCAATTTTCGCGAACACTGTAAACAGGTCGGCAAAGCCCGCGTTGGTGATCCACATCTTCTCGCCGTTCAGGATATAGTGTTTGCCGTCGGGGGAAAGTGCGGCTCGGGCGCGGCAATTGAGGGCGTCGGAGCCGGAGGTCGCTTCCGACAAAGCGTAGGCGCCCACAATTTCTCCCGCGGCCAGTCGCGGCAAATATTTTTTCTTCTGCTCTTCGGTGCCGAAATAGACGATCGGCAACATGCCGATGCCGCTGTGCGCGCCCCAAGTGGTCGCGAACCCAGCGTACTTGGCGATGTGATCGGCGATGATGGCGGCGGTGACTTTGTCCATTTCGAGGCCGCCGTAGGCCTCGGGAATCTCGACTCCGCTGAGTCCAAGGTCGCCGGCCTTTTTCAGCAGATCGCGCGAAATCGAGTAATCCTTATGCTCGATTTTCTCGGCTTGCGGCAGAATTTCGTTGACGGCAAATTCTTCAGCCGTCTGCCCGATCATCTGGTGCTGCTCGGAAAAATCTTCTGGGGTGAACACATCGGCAGTCTGCCGTTCTTCAAGCAGGAAGCTGCCGCCGAGAATCTTGGACTTCGGGATTGCAGTTGTCGCCATAGTCAAAACCTTTCATCACAGGGGACCCAGAGGAACGCAGGGAAACACAGAGGGATTATTTCATCTTTGCCGGTATCTAGACCATGCCTTCGAAGGTTTTCGCGGTGGCGCTCCCCCGAGGCCGCTGTATCCCTTGTGGTTAGAGCCTTTCGAAAATCCCAGCCGCGCCCATCCCTCCGCCGACGCACATGGTCACCATGCCATAGCGTCCCTGGCGGCGTTTCAATTCGCGAATCACGCTGGCCGTCAGCTTCGCCCCCGTACATCCCAGGGGATGCCCCAAAGCGATCGCTCCGCCATTGGGATTCACGCGCTCCGAATCAAGCCCAGCTTCCCTGACCACCGCCAAAGACTGCGCCGCAAACGCCTCGTTCAGTTCGATCACGTCGATATCCGAGAGCTTCAACCCCGCCAGTTTCAGCGCCTTCGGGATGGCAAACACCGGCCCCAGTCCCATCTCTTCCGGCTTGTATCCGGCGGTAGCGAACGCGACGTAGCGTGCAAGCGGAATAATTCCCAGAGCCTTCGCCCGCTCCGCCGACATCACCACCGCCGCTGCCGCGCCATCCGACATCTGCGAAGAATTCCCTGCCGTGGTCACGCCCTTTACGTGAAACGCCGCCTTCAGCGCGCCCAGAGCCTCGATCGAAGTATCGGCGCGCGGGCCCTCATCGACCTTGAAAGAAATTTCCTGCCGCTTCGGCTTCGATCCATTCGGAGTAGTAAAACTCACCGGCACCGCGACAGTCTCCTCGTCGAACTTGCCCGCCGCAATCGCCGCCAGCGCTTTCTGATGACTGCGCAACGAAAACGCGTCGCACTGCTCGCGTGTGATGCCGAAGCGCGACGCCAAGCGCTCCGCCGTCAGGCCCATCGAAAGATAAGCATCCGGATAATGATCTACCAGCCAGGGGTTCGGCGAAATTTTGTTGCCGCCCATGGGGATCATCGACATCGATTCCGTCCCGCCCGCCACCATTACTTCGGCGCCGCCGCTCATGATGCGCTCCGCCGCCATGGCAATCGCCTGCAAGCCGGACGAGCAGAACCGATTAATGGTCACTGCCGACACCTCGACTGGCAGTCCGGCGCGCAGCGAAGCAATACGAGCCACGTTCATCCCCTGCTCAGCTTCGGGCATGGCGCAGCCCAGGATGACATCTTCAATTTCCTTGGCATCAAGCTGCGGCAGGCGATCCAAAGCGCCCTTGATCGCGATGGCAGCCAATTCATCAGGACGCGTGGCCCGCAGCGCCCCCTTAAAGGCGCGGCCTACGGGAGTGCGGACGGAAGAAACCACAACGACTTCACGCATAGGAAACTCCGTTACTATTGTAGCGCGGCGCGCGACTGGCTTTGGTACGCCCGACCTGCCATCATCTTTTACCGCAACCCGCGAGGCCATCGTCGATCGTGATGGATCCGGTCATCGCGTTGGGCGCAGGAATGGGGTTGCCGTGTGCGCGCACGCCCTCCAAGTGAAACTCAACCGGGTCGCGGATGAGATCGTTCGGCGAGCGTTTTCCCGCAGCGCATGGCCCGGCAGGTCGGGAGCGTATGCGCCCCGGCCGGTGGCAGATTTTTCGTAGACGATGAGGCATTTCATTTGTTTAACGTTCCAGGCGGCATGCTGCCTTTCAACTGCTGCTTCCACCCCAGCACCCGCGCCTTGTTTCCTTCCGCCTCGGCCTCGGGGACCATTCCCTTCTTCTGATACAGGATTGAAAGGCTGGTGTGCGCCAGAATGTCGTCGGGATCGATATCCGAGATTTGTTGGGCAACTTCGATGGCCTCGTCGAAGCGGTTGAGGTCCTGCAGTGCCCGGCTCAGTCCATGCAGCGCGTCGGTGAACTTCGGATCAGCCGCCACCGCCTGCCGGTACTCCTCGACCGCTTGGTCGTGGTGGCCTTCGAGAACCAGATCGAGCGCGGCGTAGTAGTGGTGTTCGGCCAGTTGGCGGGCTGGTTTGCGCTCAATCTCGGAGCTGGCCGGATCGTCGGGCATAACTGATTCTAGCAAGGCGTTTGCGAGCGAGCGCTCTAGCGACGCGATTTGGCTGTGCAGCCTCAAATCCGCAGACTCTGTCATCCCTGGCAATGCGAGAGATCGGGGATCCTCCGCAGGACGCGGATCCCTCTCTCCGCTCGGGAGAACAATTTATGAGGTGAGATGCTCAGTTTTTCTGGTTAGCGTCCCGAGGCCAGCGCGCCCAGCGCTTCTCTCAGGCCAAGGCGCGTCAGTCCGGCGCGGCGCTCGGCGGGTAGCAGGGGCTCGAAGCCGGCTCCCTCGACGATCAATTGTCCCTCTGCCGACAAGACCCAGCCGCAAAATTCCCTTACGTCGCGCGAGGCGCTGGGGCCGATGGCCCAATAGACTTGCCGCGTGATGGGATATTCCCGCGAGCGAATGGTGGAAATTGCTGGCTCGACGGCCAGAGAAGTGAGTCCGGATTTGATGGCTACGCCACGCACGCCCGGATTCGCGTCCAGAGTTCCGTAGCCAATGGCAGCGGGATCCGATGCTATCGCTTCAAGAAGCGAATGAGTATTGTTTTTGCCCTCGAAGGGATAAGGCTCTTCCCCGTGCAGGACGGCCTCCTGGAAAAATGCCAGCGTTCCCGTCGTGCTCTCCCCCGCGAACAGGTTGATCCTGCGGTCGGGCCCTCCTAACTCCTTCCAGTTCGTGATCTGGCCCAGAAAAATGCTGCGCACCTGCCCCATCGAAAGCTCTCGAACGGGATTCGCCTTGTTTGCGTAGATCACGATCTCGTGGATAGCGATGGGAAAAGCCAGACGCTTCCCCATCGGACCAGAGCCTTCGACCTGGACGATGTCAAGGTCCGCGGCTTTCGAGGCAATACTCCCGCCGCCTTGCACTGTGAATTGCGCAGCGGGGTGTTTCGCCCTGTATTGTTCAGTAAAACGCTGGCCCAGATAGACAAGAGAGTAGGAGCCGCCAATGCGCGTGGCTTGCGCAAAAAGCGGAATACTGCAGAGGAGTACTGAAGCACAAATTAGAGCCTGCTTGCGGAGTGTCATTTCTTTCCTTCTGCAAACAGTCTATCGGTTCTCAATGTCGCGAAGGTTGCAGCCGGCTTACGCAGGTAACGTTGCGCGGTGACTTCAGTGTTCGTCTCCCGCGAAATCCGTCTAGTTTTTTGCTAGGGCTTCCAGCGCAGCACCGGCTTGCGCGCGGCCGCGGTTTCATCCAGACGGGAAATGCGCGTGTTGTGCGGAGCGTCGAGGACGAACTGCGGATCTTCTACCACCTCTTCGGCGATCGACTTCATGGCTTCGATGAACAGGTCCAGTTCTTCTTTGGGCTCGCTCTCGGTCGGCTCGATCATCAGCGCGCCCGCGACGATCAGCGGGAACGCCGTAGTATAAGGATGGAATCCGTAATCGATCAGTCGCTTGGCGAGGTCCATCGTCTTCACGCCTCTTTTCGCCTGCACCTTGTCGCTGAAGACGACTTCATGCATGGACGGCGTCGAGTAGGGCAGATCGTAAACGCCCTCGAGTCCCTTGCGGATGTAGTTCGCGTTGAGCACCGCGTCTTCCGTCGTCTGGCGAAGTCCGTCCGGTCCATTGGCAAAGATGTAGGCGAGCGCGCGGATGAACATGCCGAAATTTCCGTAGAACGCGCGTACGCGACCGACCGACTGCGGACGGTTGTATTCGAAACCCAGCGTGCCATCCGGCTTGGTGATGACGACCGGCGTCGGCAGAAACGGCGCCAGACTTTTCTTCACCGCGACCGGACCGGAGCCCGGACCGCCTCCCCCATGCGGCGTGGAAAAAGTTTTGTGCAGGTTCAGATGCATGACATCAACGCCAAAATCTCCGGGCCGCGCTTTCCCGACCAGTGCGTTCATGTTGGCGCCGTCCATGTAGAGCAGTCCGCCCTTGGCGTGCATGAGGTCGGCAATCTTGTGTATTTCCTGCTCGAAAATGCCCAGCGTATTCGGATTAGTGACCATCAGCGCCGCGACATCTTCATTCATCTGCGCGGCGAGCGCTGCCACGTCGACCATGCCGCGGTCGTTGGATTTCAAATTTTCGACCGCGTAGCCCACGGTTGCCGCGGTCGCGGGATTGGTGCCATGCGCCGAGTCGGGAATCAGAATCTTTTTGCGCGCATTTCCTTTCGACTCATGATAGGCGCGCACCATCAGCAATCCAGTGAGTTCGCCTTGCGCGCCTGCGGCCGGTTGCAGAGTGATCGCGTCCATGCCGGTGATCTCAAGCAGGCAGTCGCTCAGCGTCTGCATGATGCGCAAAGCGCCTTGCGAAATCTTCTCCGCCTGATAGGGATGTCCGTGGGCGAGGCCTTCGACGCGCGCCACAAATTCGTTGACGCGCGGGTTGTACTTCATGGTGCAAGAGCCCAACGGATACATGCCGAGATCGATGGCGTAATTCCAAGTCGAGAGCCGCGTGAAGTGGCGGATGATTTCGATCTCGCTGACTTCGGGCATGTCGCCAAGATCTTTTCGCTCCTGCTTGCCCAGCAGCTTCGCCGTGTCGACTTCCGGGACATCGAGCGGCGGCAGCTTCCAAGCCGCCTTGCCGGGCGACGACTTTTCGAAAATCAGTCCTTCGTTCTGGCTGATGTGACGCGTCGCTTTGCGAGTCATGAGCTTCGTCGTCATCTCACCACCTCTTCCGGTTCGGCGTCTTTGCTAAGAACCGAGCGTTCGCTCTCGGCGACGAGGCCGACCGCGGTATCAATCATCGAACGCGTGGTCAATTCCGTGCAGCACCACAGGGCGGCATGACCAAGCTCAGGGTAAAACTTCTTCAGCGGCAGACCGCCGACGATCTTGTGTCCCAGCAGGCGCGAGTTGATGGCGTAAGGATCTTCGCTGGTCCGGACCACGAACTCATTAAATCGCGGCGCACCGGCGAACAGCGCTTTCGCATGTTTGCTAAACTGATCGGCCGCGTATGCGGTCTTTGCCAGATTCTGCTTCGCCAGTTCGCGCAAACCGATCTTGCCGTACACGGTCAGGAAAATGTTGACCATCAGCGCGACCAGCGCCTGGTTGGTGCAGATATTCGAAGTCGCCTTCTCGCGCCGGATGTGCTGTTCGCGGGTGGCGAGCGTCAGCACGAATCCGCGTTTGCCATTCTTGTCGACGGTCTGGCCCGCCAAGCGCCCCGGCATTTGCCTTACAAATTTTTCTTTTGTGGCGAGCACGCCGCAGTAGGGACCACCGAATCCGACCGGCACTCCGAACGACTGCGCTTCCATGGCCACAATGTCGGCGGCGCGCGGCGGTTCCACAATCCCAAGCGAGACCGCTTCGGCAATCGAGACAATCAGCAGCGCTCCGCGTTTGTGGGCGATCTCGGCAATCGCCTCGACGTCTTCAATCGTGCCAAAGAAATTCGGCGACTGAATCAGGACGCACGCGGTATCGTCGCCAACGGCCTTCTCGAGTTCCTTTAGATCGATTTGTCCAGAGTCCGTGAACGCGACCGCCTTCAGCGAAATCTCCCGGTGCGTCGCGTAGGTGTTGAGCACTTCGCGATACTCAGGATGCAGGTTCCGCGCGATCACCGCCGAATCCTTGCCCGTGATGCGGACCGCCATCATCACGGCCTCGGCAGCGGCCGTCGAGCCGTCATACATTGAGGCATTCGCCAGGTCCATGCCGGTGAGTTCGGAAATCATCGTCTGGAACTCGAAGATGGCCTGCAGCGTCCCTTGAGCAAACTCCGCCTGATACGGTGTGTAGGAGGTAAGGAATTCGCCGCGTTGCACCAGCGCATCAATGACGACTGGGCGGTAATGGAAGTAAGCGCCGGCTCCGAGAAAACTGGTGTAACCTTCGCCGTTTTCCTTGCCGCGTTGCTTGAACCAGTCGACAATTTCCGACTCCGCCATTTGCCGAGGGACGGCGAGGTCACGCGCCAGACGGTATTCGGCGGGAATCGGTGAGAAGAGTTCGTCCACCGAGCGGACCCCGATCGCCTTCAGCATGGCGGCGCGATCCGCGGGAGATTTAGGCAGATATCTCATAGGAACTTTCTTTAGATGTAATCAGTCGCTGAAACGATTGCAGAGGTCAGATTGCAGAGGTGAAAACCGGCCCTCAGTCATCGATGGAACCAAGGTTTCAATTCTGCAATCTGACCTCTGACCTCTGCAATCGTCGTTTAATTCGCCGCCTCTTCGCTCACAAATTTCTCGTAGTCTGCCGCCGAGAGCAACGCATTCATCTCCGCTGGATCCTTGACCTTGATCTTGACCATCCAGGCCCCGTGCGCATCTTTATTAACTTTCTCTGGGGACGTTGCCAGATCTTCATTCACGGCAATGACCGTCCCAGAAACCGGAGCGTTCAAATCGGACACGGCTTTTACCGACTCCACCGTGCCGAAGGGCTTCCCCGTTGTGATCTCAGTCCCTGCCTTGGGCAGTTCCACGAAGACGATGTCGCCGAGCGAGTCCTGAGCATAGTTCGTGATGCCGATCGTGCCGTCAGCACTGATCCATTCATGTTCTTTCGTATACTTGCGGTCGATTGGGTAAGGCATATCGGCTTTTGGCTCCTGACTCTTAGCTTATAGCGCCGGCATCTTGCCGGCTGTCCCGAGGACGTCCGCCGGACGGCGGCGCTACGACTTCTTCGGACGCTTATAAAACGGCGTTGGTACCACTTGCGCTCTCACGCCCTGTCCGCGGATTTCGACTGTCACCGTAGTTCCAATCGCAGACTGCGCGGGCGGAACATATGCTAACGCAATATTCTTCTTCAAGAACGGCGCAGGAGAACCGCTGGTGACATAGCCGGTCTCGCGTCCGGCCTCGTCCAGGATCTTGTATCCGTCGCGGGCGATTCCTCGATCGACCATTTCGAGCCCGACCAGCGTTTTCTTTACGCCTTCGGCTTTTGCCTTCTCCAGTGCCGCACGGCCAATGAAATCCGGCTTCTCCATCTTGCAGAAACGATCCAGTCCGGCTTCCCACACATTGACTGTGTCCGAGATTTCGTGTCCGTAGAGGGGCAGCTTGCCTTCCAACCGCAGTGTGTTGCGCGCACCGAGGCCGCAGGGGACCGCGCCAAACTCTTTTCCCACCTCCAGAATCTCGTACCAGACCCGCGCGCTGATCTCCGCGTCCGATGGGATGTATATCTCGAACCCGTCTTCGGCCGTGTAGCCGGTGCGACCCATCAAGACGTTATGGAGGCCGCACAAAGTCCCGCGCGTCGCCCAGTAGAACTTCACCGCGCTCAAGTTGGCATCAGTGATCTTTTGCAGCACATTAACGCCCTTCGGCCCCTGAATCGCAATCTGCGTGAAATCATCCGATAGATTTTCAGCCGCGCAGTCAAACTGGCGCGTGCTGTCGCGCACCCAATTGAAGTCTTTCTCGCGTGTGCCGGCATTGATCACAAGCAGGTATTCGTCCTCGCCGAGACGGTGAACGATGACGTCATCAACGAACGTTCCTTGCGGATAGAGCAACGCCGAATACTGCGCCTGTCCGATTGCGAGGCGTGATGCGTCATTCATCGAGATATGCTGCACCGCGGCCAGGGCTTCACGACCTGCCAAGCGGATATCGCCCATGTGGCTGACATCAAAAATGCCGACACCGGTGCGCACCGCCATATGCTCGGCAACAATGCCGCACCCGATCGACGCAGGATATTCCACCGGCATATCCCAGCCGTTAAAGTCGACCATCTTCGCGCCCATCTGGCGATGGACGGAGTTCAACGCAGTCTTGCGGACAATGGTGGCCTCGACAACGGACAAGAAAAACCTCGGCTAGACGGTGGCTGGGCGCTGGAACTGGAACTGATTAACTTAACATCCGGGCGGGAAAGGCAGCAAATCAAAGGCAGGTCTCAGGTGTCAGGTGCAAGGCGTCAGGAAAACCAAAATCGGAGACGACAAGATCGTGACGGAAACACCGGCTTGCTTTTCCTGAGACCCGAGACCTGACGCCTGAGACCTACCTTTGGGTGACTTCCGTTACGTTCCTTCCCTGCCTCGGCCGAACTAAACTCCAACCATGTCCTCTAAACCGAGCCTGAGTCGTGTCGTCTGCGTCCAATGTGAGCGGCCTGAAGCGGGTTGCGGGTGCGAAAAATACTGCATGTTCTGCCAGTCCGAACTCTCCGTGCGCCTCTGCACCGACGGCCTCTTTTACTGCGACGCCTGCCGCAACGCCTGCGACTATAAACCGGTAGACTGACACAGCCGCTGGTTCGTCATTAGCACTTTTTCGCGCACGATCTGGCGGCGGTGAGTCCCTCGGTTCGTTCCGTATATTGGTCGCTAATCGCTCTTACCTCGCGATAGAGGCGCGCCGCGGACTTGGCGTCAGCACCGTCAACTCGCCGACTTGTTCCCTCTTCACCGCGCCTCGAAGATGGGGGGCATGATCCATCATCCAAAGCTCTGGAATGATTTCGCCGACCAGTTGTCCATGACAGAAAAGTCTCACCACCGAACTCTCAGAAACCACAATACCCACCGCCTTGGTCAGAGCGCTCATGTTGGCGGCGGCGATATGACGGCTGCCGAGTCCGAGCGGCACGTCCCCGAGTGCGGCAGCGGCGTCGAGGTAGCGGCACGCGGAAAGGACAATTCCGTCACGACTCACCACGAAACCGCCATCCAACTGCGCCAATTCCTTGATGGTTCCCCGGAGATTAAGATTGGTGACGTGGCGCGAAGACTCGGGATGCCCCAACAGCGGATCTAGAATCAACGGCCGGGATCTGGCGAGCACGGCATCCTCATCTCCCAGCATGAACAGCGTGCCAACGCGTCTTCCCTCTCGACCCTCGCGGGCAATTTCGACTGCGAGCCCAATCATCGACTCAAGAACGCCGGGATCGTATTCCGTTACTTCGCAGAGAATACTCTCGAACATGCATCGCGCTCCTCGCGTGGGGTGAACAGCGGTTTGACTTCGTCGGCGTCACGAGGAAACCAGTCACGGCGAACCCGTCATGAACCAATTATCTGACTTGCGCTGCCTCTCTGGTTTCTGCTTCCTTTTTTGCCGAAAATGAAACCAGCAATCCTTTGACAATAACGTACAGCACCGGAATAAAGAAGAGGTTGAGGACGGTGGAGAACAACATGCCGCCAACGATCGCGGTTCCGACCGAGTGCCGTCCGATCTTGCCGGCGCCGGTTGCGAAATAGAGGGGCAGCACGCCGAGGACGAAGGCAAACGATGTCATCAGGATCGGGCGCAAGCGCAACTCGGCTGCCTCAATCGCCGCATTTGTGACGGATCGCCCTTGCTCGATCAATTGTTCGGCAAATTCGACGATGAGAATTGAGTTCTTCGCCGAGAGCCCGATCAGCATCACCAGACCAATTTGCACATAAACGTCGTCTACCAGGCCGCGCATGGAGATGAAGATCAGAGCGCCCAGCACCGCCATGGGGACGGCCAGCAAGATGATAAACGGCAGCGCGAAGCTCTCGTATTGCGCCGATAGCGTGAGATACACCACCAGAAGTCCCAGGCCGAAAATGATGATTGCCTTGCCCCCGGCTTCAACTTCCTCCAGAGCCAGACCGGTCCAGCTGAACGACATGCCTTGCAGCATGTTCTGCTTCGCCAACTCCTCCATCGACTTGAGGCCCTGACCGGAGCTGTATCCAGGCGCCGCGGCCCCGTCGATTTCCGCCGAACGGAACAGATTGTAGTGATTGATCACCTGCGGCCCGGACGTCTCCTTCAGTGCGACAATATTTCCCAGCGGCACCAAGCCGTTGGTCTCGGAACGAACGTAGTATTGCCGCAAGTCCCGAGCATTCATGCGGAAGGGCTGATCGGCCTGCACGTACACGCGGTACGATCGATTGTTGAAGTCGAAATCATTTACATACTCCGAGCCCATGTAAACGCCGAGGGCCTGCGTAACCTGACTGATCGGCACGCCAATCGCTTTGGCCTTTTCGCGATCAATCTGAACCAGTTGTTGCGGATCGTTCGCGGTGAAGCTGGTGAACAGTCCTCGGAGATCGGCCCGCTGGCGGCTGCTGCCAACGATCTTGTGTGAAACGGTGTCGATATCCTGCAGGGTGTTGCGGCCGAGGTCCTGCAACTCAAACTGGAATCCACCAAAACTTCCGAGGCCCTGAATCGCGGGTGGTTCAAACGCGGCCACGATTGCTCCGGGAACCGCGAACAATTTTGGCGAGACTCGCGCCACAATGTCGCTGGCCGCGTGCCCTTTCCCTTTGCGGTCGTCAATCGGCTTCAGCGGCGCGAAGATCAGGCCGTAGTTTGACGAACTGCCGCCGGCGAGCGAAAAACCGGGGACCGCGAAGGTACCGAAGACATCGGGATCGGCCCGCAAAATCTCCTCCGCTTGCCTGGCTACATCGGTCGTATAGGAGAGCGAGGCTCCCTGCGGCGCTTGCACCACCACGATGAAGTAATTCTGATCTTCCTGCGGCACAAACCCCGTAGGAACATGAACGTACATATAACCGGTGGCAGCCAGGCCTGCTAAAAACAGCACGATCATGGCGTAACGGTAGTTCAGCACCTTGGAAATGGCTTTGCCGTAAGCGACGCCCACTCCGTGGATGGCATTGTCAATGCCATGGGCGACGCTTTTGTAGCCGCGCGAGAGCCAGGAGATACGCGTCCAGTCAAGCACTGAATATTTTTGTTCTTCGCCCCGCAGCAGGAGGGCCGCCAGAGCGGGCGAGAGAGTGAGTGCATTGAAAAGCGAGATGGCAATCGAGAAGGCGATGGTCAAGGAGAATTGTCGGTAGAGAATTCCCGTCGTGCCCGGGAAAAACGACACGGGCACAAATACCGAAATCAGAACCAGCGAAGTGGCCACCACGGCGCTCGACACCTCGCGCATTGCCACGGAGGTTGCGGTATGCGGGTCGGTGTTGTCCAGGTTGATGTGCCGCTGCGCGTTTTCGATGACGACAATGGCGTCATCGACCACTAGGCCGGTCGCGAGAGTAATCCCAAAAAGCGTCAGCGAATTGATGGAGAAATGAAACGCGTTGATAAAAGCGAAAGTCCCAATCAGCGATACCGGAATGGTGACCGCCGGAATGACGGTCGCACGCCAATCCAGAAGGAAGAGGAAGATCACAATGATGACGATGATCACCGCTTCTTCGAGGGTAGTGATAACTTCTTTCACCGAATCGCCGACCACGGTGGTCGTATCGAAGGCGATTACGTACTTGATGCCGGGAGGAAACGACTTCGAAAGCTCGATGAGCGCCGCCTTGGCCGCTTTGTCGACCTCCAGCGCATTGGCATTCGAGAGTTGCTGCACACCGACGCCGATGGCTTCGTGCCCACTGTACAAGAGGTTCGTGTCATAGCTTTCCGCGCCGATTTCCGCGCGCCCAACATCTTTGAGTTGCACGATCCCCTTGCTCGTGTTCTTGATGATGATGCTTTCGAATTCCTTCGGTTCTGAGAGCCGTCCAACGACACGCAACGTCACCTGAAATTTCTGCTTCGGATCGGCGGGCGGGCGGCCCAATTGCCCAGCGGGAATTTCGACGTTCTGCTCCTGCAGAGCAGCGACTACGTCGGCGGCAGTAAGCTGTCGTGCAGCCAGCTTTGTCGGGTCGAGCCATATACGCATGGCATACTTGCGCTCGCCGAAGATGACGACGTCGCCGACCCCTGGGATCCGCTTCAAGGCATCCTTGACGTAAACATCCAGGTAGTTGGAGATGTACTGGTTCGAAAGACTGTTGTCGGGCGAGTAGAATCCGGCGGCAAAAACGAAGTTGGGATTTGCCTTGGTGATGGTCACGCCTGTGTTCTTGATTTCTTGCGGCAGGCGGCCTTGTGCGGTCGCTACCCGGTTCTGCACGTCGACCGCGGCAATGTTCAGGTCATATCCGGTGCGGAAGGTTACGTTGATGTTGCTGGTACCGTCGTTCGAACTGGTGGAGGTGATGTAATGCATCCCCTCGACCCCGTTGATCTGCTGCTCCAGCGGAATCGTAACGGCGGACTCGACTACCTGCGAGTTCGCGCCGACGTAGTTGCTGGTGACGGTGACCTGCGGTGGCGCCAAATCCGGATACAGGGAGATCGGGAGACCGGGGATGGAGACCGCCCCGGCCAGAATAATCAGCAGGGCGCACACCGTCGCAAAAATGGGCCGCTTAATGAAGAAATCAACCAAATCTACACTTCCTCTTTAGTCCTTCTGCCGCGCGGAGGCTAGGGGCCGCTTCCGAACTATCGCGCTAGCTGATCGGCTTCACAGGCGTTCCGTCAATCAGGAACTGGGTGCCGGATGTGATGACTTTTTCCCCGGGCTTCAACCCGCCGTCGACGGCATAGTCGTTACCGATGGTATCCCCGAGAATTACTGCACGTTGTTTGGCAACCGTTCCATGCTCGGCCTGAGTTGCCACGTAGACAAACGACTGTCCTCCGATGCGCGTTACCGCCAGCACAGGAATCGTCGGCGCCGGAGCGGTGCTCCACACGACCCGCGCCTTGACCAGTTGTGCATTCCGGAACTTGTCGAGCGAGCTATGGAGCGGAGCCTTCACCAATATTCCCTGGAGCGCGTTGTCCACCTGCTGCGAAATGAAATTGACCTTGGTGCTCTCGATCAACTCCCCGCCGCTGGTGACAACCTCGACGGGAAGGCCCATACGTATTTCCGCGGCGCGCTCCGTGGGAATGTAGACATAGGCTTCCAGTTCGGTATTCTCATCCACCGTGGTCAATAAGGTCTGCGGCGAAACGTAGTCGCCGATGTGCACCGGAATGTCGCCGACGACCCCGGCAAAAGGAGCGGTCAAGTTGTAGTAAGCCAGTTGGCGCCGCTGGGAGACGCTCGCCGAGGTGGAAGCTTCCCAGTCGGCTTTGGAATTCTCGTACGCCTGTACCGCCAAGTCGAGGTTCTGTTTGCTGGTCACGCCCCCCTGGAAAAGCTGGCGCTGCCGCTCGACTTCCTGGGTGTTGTAGTCGTACGTCGCCTTCTTCTGTGCCTCGGTGCTGCGTTGCTGGTCGAGGGTCGCCTGCTGTTTCAGCGGATCGATCGTCATCAACGCTTGTCCGGCACGCACGTGATCGCCCGATTTCACCAGGATCCGCGTCAGCGAGCCATCCACCTGTGGCTGGATGCTGGCCGAGCGGCGCGACTTTACCGTTGCCACATATTCGTCCACTCGCGGTACCGGCGTCAGCGTAACCGTCTGGGTATTGACCGGAAGAGGTTGTGGAGCAGGCTGCTTCGCTTCTGTATTGCTGCATCCGGAACTCGCTAGAAGGACGAGCCCTAACAACCCGATAAGAAGGACAACAACCAGTTTTTTCAATTTGACCATCCTCTGAAGCGACGATGTCCTATTACAGATGCGCGCCCTACTGGGCCAGATTCAATATGTGTACTGAGAGGTATTTAACTTTCCGCCGCTCCTGTGCGGCCGGGCAATCTTTGGAGCGTCACGAAGCCACGCGAAGGCCGCCCCCGTCTGGGTCTGCATCTTGAGTTTGAACTTCTTTATATCTGATTACTCACTCATCGCGTGGATGCAAAGAATTACTTCCGGGCGATCCCCGCCCAATAGATCTCAAATCCAGCATTGCGATACTTGTTTGCCATGGCTGGTTTCAACATGATCAGGTCCATAGTGGCTTCCGCTGAAGCCGCCAGCATCTTCGAAATTAACTCAATCGGAAAATCCGCTCGGAGAATATGCTGCTCAATCGCGTTGCGAAACATATTCTGCATTTCGACAAAGGGCGCGCTTCCCGCCTCGATCGACTCTTTCGAAAGCATTCCCGAAACCTGCAATTGGGCAAGAACTCTGCGCTGCTTAGGATTCGTCACCCCCCAATTCACGTAGCCCTCCCACACATGTCGCAACCTGGTGCGAACACTCTTCTTGCGTGGGAAACCTGACATCATCGCGTCTGCCAGTTCTAACTTGATCTCCCGGTAAAGGGCATTAATCAAATCGTCCTTGGTCTTGAAGTACGTAAACAGAGTTCCCTCTGCGACGCCAGCCTGTCTTGATATCTCTGACGTTGGGGCGGCGGTGAGGCCGCGCTCCGCAAATACGCGGGTCGCGGCATCGAGGATCGCGTTGCGCTTGTCGTCGCTTTTTGGACGAGCCACTGAACTCCTTTATAAATGAGTATACACTCAATAGTACAAGGAATGTGAGGCGGATGGTGCGACCGCGATCAAGGACGCTTACTTAACAAGCTTATCCGCGTAACGGACAGGAACCGCCAAGTTCGAGCCGCCAAAACCATTCAGAATGGCGAAATTCACACCAATGACCTTGCCATCGCGATTGAAGAGCGGCCCGCCGGAACCGCCCGAGGTTGTTGCTGCATCGTAGACGATCTTGTCCTTTAAGACGTCTCCGATGTGTCCCTGGGTGGTCGTTGGGCGAATGAGGTGTTGCGCCGCCAACTGCGAAACAACCTGGGTTACCTCGTGCGCGTTTTCCGCCACTTGTTTTGTTATGTCGCTTCCCGCGCGAGCGAGAATGCCTTCGATTCCTGTAGGGTAGCCAATCAGGACGACCGGATCGCCCGACACACTGGCTTCGCTCCGATCATCGATCTCCAGTAGTACGGCGTGAGGCGGTGCTGAAGTCTGCAGCCTGAGGGTTGCCAAATCGGCATCCGGCGAAATCCGGTCGAGCTTGGCCGCGATGCCTTGCGAGGTCCCGGGGAAGTACGCCGTGTAAGACGCCGCGAACGCGGTAGCACCCCGGTCGAGAAGTTGCTTCAAATCCTCATCACCCCACCAGGGCTCCGCGACGTGGTGATTCGTGAGGAGACGCCCATCGTGTGCTACGAGAAATCCTGTGCCAAAGGCGTCAACCTGCAGCGGCGGTCCCGTTCCTTCCGTTTCGAGAGATACCATTCCCTTGTCGTCCACCAGCGGCTTGCCCGCGGCATCGCTGGAGATAAGGATTATCTGCCCGGAATCTTTGTCACGAAACTCCACGACGACGTGCAACAAGCAGACGCTCGGTCCGAATCTTTGAACAATCGTTTCCGCGACTCGGCCTTCGTTCTCCAGCCGATTCAGGCGATTCTGCGCCTCCTGAAGCTGCTTCTTGAGGGATTCGCTATCGCTATTGCCGTCCGCGGCTATCTTCTTGCGGATCTCTGCGGTTTGCACCTTCAAAGACTCGCGAGTCCCCGACGCGTCGCTTGCGCTCAGGGACGCACGCGCCTGTTCTGCGCGGCGCAGGAGTTCACCCTGTTCCAGGATTCCGCCGTTCAGGCGCACAACCTCCGCTTTGAGCTGGAGCGTGTCCTTTCGGCTGTGCCGGTTCGAAATGATGGTTGCGAGCGCTGCCAGAACAAGGATCGCCACAATCAGCCAGGAGCGCCGTTTGGCGTTCGTGCCGCCACTCAGGGCTTGCACAGCGGTCTCCGCCAGGCGCTCTTTTTGCTGCGCATCTTTCAGTTTTGCTTCGAGGTCCAGCTCTGGTTGTCTCTCGCGAAACTGCGTCCTGACCCTGGCTACGAATTCCAACGGTTCAAACGGAAACGAGATGACGTCGTCAGCACCCAGGTCCAGGGCGCGGGCCCGTTCCAGCGCGCCACCGTGAACAATCATGAGAATGCGTAGAGTTCGCGGATCCGGACTCGCCTTGATTTGGCTGATCACGCCGCAGCAACTGAGGTCGGATGGGGTTGCTTCCGTGATCAGGACCTCCGGGGAGAGAGCGAGAATCTTCTCAACCGTCAGTCTACGGTCCATAGTGATTTCGTAGCCCTGACCTGACAAAGCCTGATTTACCGCTTGGGTAGACTCCGGACCGAGGTTGAGGAGAAGAATGCGCATCGCTGTCAATTATCACCGTTCTAATTGAATGGATGAAATTCGCTTCGAAACGGTTCCACTTTGTCTATAGATACGAAAGAAATTCGCAATACCCGACCTTACCAGCCGATGGCATCGTGCGTGTCCCAGCTTCCACAACCCGTTCCATAACAGGATCGCGAGTGCTGACGCGCTCATGAGCCCAAGATTTATCTGCGCGCGCTCCAGAGTGAAGCCTACGACGGAGACAAAGAACAGCGCAAGCAAGACTATCCGCGTCACTCTCAACTCAAGTCTCCGGACGAACTCCAGTGTGATCCCAACGGCGTCCGATTGTTGCCAATCGCCGCCCGACGCTTGATCGAGCCGGACCCAAGCTGCAAGCTAGGGTTGGCTGTGCGGTGGGCAACGCCCGGGCGGTTAATTGCCCGGGCGTTTTTTGGCGGAGGGGTTTGCGAGCGTCGCTTGGGGGGGAAGTCGGCACATTTTCGCGCCGGCAGATGCTGACGCTCGCAAACATGGGTGGAACACGCATTCTCAACATCGCCTCTCCCATTCAAACGTGAACCGCGAGAACGGGGCAGGGCCCCAATTGAATGACCCTATCGGTCGTCGAACCAAACACCGCAAGATTCAAGGCACCATGGCCACGCACCGCCATAACGACTATGTCGGGTCGCGTTTCCAAGGCGAACTGGATGATCTGCTCGTACGCGCTTCCTTTCCGTACCATGGACCGGATCCGACCGGATTTAGGCTTCTCCAGTGGAATCAGGTTGTCCAGTTGCTCGATCGCGATCGCCTCGTCGATGATCGACGCACCGGGGATGTCCTTCAACACGTGCAGCAGGGTGAGTTCGGCGTTGTACTCTGCGGTCAGAGAGAGCGCATGACCCAACGCCCGCCGCGAATTTTCAGAGAAATCCGTACAAAAAAGAATTCGGTTCAAGCGGATGGGATCCTGCTCGCGCAAACTGAGAAAGTCGTGGGACGGCTTATGCACTGCCAGAACCGGACACGAGGCCTTGCGCAGGACCCGTTCTGTCACGGACCCTACCATCAGCCGGTCAAACCCTCGCCGGCCGTGTGTTCCCATGACGATCAGATCTACTTCCTGCGCCTCGGCAAGCGCGAGTATGGCGTCTGCCGCTATTCCCTGCTCCACCACCGGTTCCATCCGAATTCCATTGTTTGCATGGTTCTTCACGAATCTTTGCAGCTCTTCCTCACCTTTATGAAGAAGATGGCTTCGGAACTCGACATAATAGTGCGCCGGAACAAACGCCGCCTCGGGATGTTGCCAGGACTCTACGACGTGTTGTACGACTAGCTTGCCTCGATAGTGCTGGGCGATGGATAGGGCGTAGCGAAACGCTATGTCCGAGAACTCTGAGAAATCAGTGGGACAGAGGATGCGCCTGATATCTGCCATGCCTCTTTCTTGCGGCATCGATGAGGTTACGGTTGAAGACGTCATGGTTGCCAGCCTCCCCCTAGGTTTCGGTAAATGCGAACCAGAGCTACAAGCTCATTCGACTGAGCCTGGGCGAGTCCGAGCTCGGCATCAAAGTAATTGGTTTCATTGGTCAGCACCTCCAGGTAACTGGCGGCTCCGCCTCGATAGCGCATCTCAGAAAGTTGCGCTGCGTCTTGAGCCGAGAACGCCAGTTGCTCCTGGTATTCCCGGAACTCCCGGTCCTTGTGATACTCAACGAGTGCGTCCGAGACTCCGCGAAAAGCCTGCTGGATCGTCTGCTGATAAGCCAGCAGCATTTCCTGCTGGCGCGCCTCACTGAACTTGACCCCGGAACGAATCCTTCCCCCTTCGAAGATAGGCTGGATCAGGGATCCTCCAAAACTCCACAGCCCGGCCGGACCGGTGAACAGGCTGGTAAGCGCTGAGCTCTGATATCCGGCGGCCGCGGTCAAATTAATTTGTGGGAAGTACTCTGCTTTCGCCACTCCAATTTGAGCGTTGGCTGCGATCAACTCGGCTTCTGCCTCGAGAATGTCGGGGCGCCGCTCCAACAGGCTGGAGGGAAGTCCCGCGGGAACGTCCGGCGCATGCGGTTGCTCGGTCAACTTCATTCCCCGCGCGATAGGGCCAGGGTTGTTGCCCAGAAGCGTGCTAAGAAAGTTTTCCTGCTGCTCAATTCGCCGCTCCAGATCGGGAACGGTTTCAGCCGCGGTGTCCACTAACTGCTCTGCCTGCCGGACGTCGAGCATGGAAGTAGCTCCACCGTTTGCCAGCGTTTGGGTGAGCTGCAACGAGTCCTGACGCGAAGTCAGCGTTCGCCGCGAGATTTCGAGCTGCAAGTCGAGCGCACGAAGCTCGAAATAGGCCGTGGCAACGTCACTGACCAATGTGCTGACAACCGCTTCGCGTGCCCACTGATTGGCCAACAGGTTTGCCCGCGCCGACTCGGTGGCGCGGCGATACTTCCCCCAAAAATCGAGCTCCCAGGCCAGCGCAAGATTGACTTGGTTCGCGCTTGTCTCATATGCGGGGAAAACTTTTCCGCGCGGATTGCGTTGATTCACAGCCTGAGCCCCCGCGCTGACCGTCGGCAACTGGTCGGCGCGCGTGATGCCGAGCTGCGCTTGAGCTTCGAGGATTCGCGTTGCGGCGATGCGAACATCGTAGTTCTGCTGGAGAGCAGTGTGGATCAGGTCTTGAAGCTGCTTGTCTTGGAAGACCTCCCACCATTTTTGGTCACCAAGGGATTCCGGTGCAGGCGGCGCTGCGTCGTGCGGCATACCTCCGCGGTACGTACCAGGAACGTCTACGATCGGCCGCCTATAGTTCGGTCCCACAGCGCAGCCCGCACTCAGGAGCACAATCGGCAAGAGGCCCAGCAGCAGGGCTGTTAGTTTTGTCACCTTAGTCTCCTTCCGACGGGCTTAGCTGCGGAACAGTCGCATGGCCGGGCGCTTCGCTCGTCCAGCGCGCCGAGAGACGCTCGACCAAAACGAACAGCGCCGGAATGATGAATATGGCAATTCCCGTAGCGGCCAGCATGCCGCCGATCACCGTAGTTCCCATAATCTGACGAGCCACCGAACCGGCGCCGGTTGCAACCCAGAGCGGCACACAACCGAGAATGAACGCGAAAGAGGTCATCAGGATCGGCCGCAGCCGGAGCTTGGCGCCTTCCAGCGCGGCATCCACCACAGGCTTACCTTTTTCGTACTCTTCCTTGGCAAACTCGACGATCAGAATCGCGTTCTTGGCCGCCAAGCCGATCAGCATCACCAGGCCGATCTGGGAATAAACGTCGTTATCGATTTGCACCATGTAAGCCGGATAGAAAGCGTTGAGCAGCGCGCGGCGCAGCCACAACACTCCAAAGGCGCCGAAGACCGCGACCGGCGTGCTCAGCAAGACGCTGAAAGGTAACGACCAGCTTTCATAAAGCGCGGCCAGGATGAGAAACACAAACAACAGCGAGAAGCCGAAGATGACCGAAGCCGGGATTCCTTGCCGCGCCTTCTGCTCTTGATAGGACATTCCCATATAATCGAAGCCCATTTCGGCAGGCATCGTCTGCTTGAAGACGTCTTCCAAGGCCGTCGTCGCTTGCTCCGAGCTATAGCCTGGCGCAGCGCTGCCGTTAAGCTGCGCTGATCTGTACTCGTTGTAGCGCATGGTAAATTCGGGGCCATTCCGCGACTCGAATTTCGTCAGCGCCGTAAGCGGAACCATTTCCCCTCGGTTGTTACGCACATAGAACTGCCCCAGGTTCGCCAGATCCGACCGGTAAGAAGCTTCCGCTTCCACGTACACTTGCCAGGTCCGGCCGAAATCATTGAAGTAGTTGATGAACAGGCCGCCCATGAACGTCTGAATGGCCTGGTAAACATCGTTGATAGCTACCCCTTGCTTCAGCACCTTGGCCTGATCCACTTCTACGAATTGTTGCGGCACGCTGGGTAGGAAGGTGGTGCTGAGCGCGCCAATTTCGGGACGCTTGCGAGCCGCCGCCATAAACCTGGTCAGATTGTCGGACAAGAACTGAACGTCCCTTCCCGCACGGTCTTCCAGCACGAACTGAAATCCGCCGGAAGTGCCGACGCCGGGGATGGCGGGCGGGGAGAAACTGAAAGCGGTCCCTTCCGGAAGCTTGCCGAGCTCCTTGTTCAATCGCTCTTTGATTTCCTGATACTGCTCCGCCCTGGTTGTGCGGTCGCTCCAGGGCTTGAAATTGACGAAATAGAAAGCGTTGTAACTGGTCCGGACATAGCTCAGCAAGCTGAAGCCAATCACGCTGCTGTAGTACTGGACGCCAGGCGTTTCGCTCAGGATTTTTTCAACCTCTCTCGATGCTGCCGCCGTCCGCTCCTGCGAAGCCGCATTCGGAAGTTGCATGTTGATGAAGACATAGCCCATGTCCTCATCGGGCAGGAAGCTTGATGGCACAAAGTGGGCAAAGACCAACCCGGCTATGCCAAAAATCGCGAGCACTGCCAGCGCCAGCGCGCCCTTCCGGATCAACCCTCCCGACACTCGGATATAGCCCTCCGTGGCGCGCGCGAAAACACGATTGAACCAATCAAAGAACTTTCGCAGCAGCCCGTCGCTCTCCTGCTTCGGCCGCAGCAGGAGAGCGGACAGCGCGGGACTCAGGGTGAGCGCGTTAAAAGCGGAGAGAATCACAGAGATCGCGATCGTCAAGGCAAATTGCTGGTAGAGCCGTCCGGTAATGCCTGGGATAAAGACCGTGGGCACGAAGACCGCCGAGAGAACCAGGGCGATACCGACAACCGGGCCGGACAGCTCTTCCATAGCCGCTCGAGCCGCATCCTTCGGAGCCAACCCTTCCTCGATGTGGCGTTGTACGCCTTCGACGACGACAATCGCATCGTCAACCACCAAGCCGATGGCCAGCACGAGTCCGAACATAGAAAGCGTATTGATCGAGAAGCCGAAAAGCGGGAAGAGCAAAAACGTGCCCACCAGCGACACGGGCACGGCAAGCATCGGGATCAGGGTAGCGCGCCAGTCTTGCAGAAAGAGGTAGACCACAAGGATCACCAGCACGATGGCGATCAGGAGGGTTTGAATAATCTCCTTCATTCCTTCCGTCACAGCGCGAGTCTGGTCCAGCGATACGGCGTAATCGATGTCTTCCGGGAAACGCTGCTTCATCTCGGCCATCAGCCTCCGGACGCCCGCGGCCGTTTGGACCGCATTCGAACCGGGCAACTGGTAGACGGCGATGATTGCGGAAGGCTGGCCATTCAACCGGCCGACAATACTGTAATCCTGCGTGCCCAGTTCGACGCGGGCGACGTCTTTCACGCGAACGATTCCGCCATCCGGAGCTTCACGGACGATGACGTCTTCAAATTGTTCCGGTGACGTCAGACGGCCTTGAGCGAGCACGGAATAAGTGAACTGCTGGTCCGCGGGGGCTGGTTCGCCGCCCAATTGACCCGCGGGATTCACCTTGTTCTGCGCCTGGATCGCGTTGACGATCTCAGTGACGGTGATGCCCAATTTCGCCAATTGGTCAGGCTTTACCCACAGCCTCATGGCATACTGCCCGGCACCGAAAATATTCGTCTGGCCCACACCGTACAAGCGCGCAACGGGATCATTCAGGTTGATGTAGGCATAGTTGGCCAGAAACTTCGAATCGTGAGTGCCGTGCGGAGAGAATAAAGCGACCAGCATGAGCGGCGCGGTGGTTGACTTCTTGATGGTCACCCCATAGTTGTTAACTTCGGGCGGAAGCTGAGCCGCGGCCAGTTGCTCGCGCGACTGGAGGAGAATCAGGTCCATGTTGGGATCTGTTTTGAGATCAAAATCGGCGTTCAAGGTCGTCTGCGAATTCCCCGTGGCGTTTAAGGAGTACATGTAGTCCATGTTGTCCACGCCATTGACCTGCTGCTCGATGGGCGTGGCCACGGCTTGCTCGAGAGTCTTTGCGTCCGCACCAACGTATGTCGCCTGCAATCTGATCTCGGGCGGGACAATGTTAGGAAACTGCGCTACCGGCAGGCTCGCGATGGTGACCGCGCCCACAATCACCATGAGGATGGCGATCACCATGGCGACGATCGGACGGTTGATGAAGAACTTCGACATCTTTCAATGCCCTTCCGCGGAAAGATTGGCGGGCTTGGGAGTAACGACACTTCCCTCCTTGAGCTTCTGCAACCCTTCGACTACAACTTGCTCACCCGGTTTGAGGCCACTGTCAATAACCCAATTCGTTCCGACCGTTTCGCCGGGTTTCACGGCGCGCATGCTGACTTTGTGATCGCTGCCGACAACCGCCGCCTGATAGCTTCCCTGCAACTGCCCGACGGCGCTCTGAGGTACGAGCAAGGCGCCGCTTTTCATCTTGGTTTCGACCCGCACACGTCCATACTGGCCGGGACGCAGAATGTTGCCGGGATTGGGAAAAGCGGCAACGATGCGAATTGTGCCCGTGTTCGGGTCCACTTGCCGGTCGGCCAGCAGAATTTTGCCTTTATGCGGGTAGATACTTCCGTCAGTCAGGGTGAGTGCGAGCGAGTTTCCGAAAAAACTGATGGCGTGCTTGTTGGAGGCGGCGCTGCTCTGTTGTTGCGCGAGGACATACGCCTGTTCGCTAATTGGAAAATAGGCCTTGATGGGATCGACTTGTGAAACTGAAGTCAAGATAGAATTGGGTCCCACAAGATTGCCGATCTGGACTTGTGCAATCCCCGCAACTCCTTCCAGCAGCGAAGTGACTTTCGTCCACTCAAGATTGAGCTCCGCCTGCTCCACGGCCGCCTTGCCCGATTCGACCGTGGCCTGGGCGCCGAGCTTGGCCTGAATCTCGTTATCTAATTGACTCTTGGCGATGGCCCTGGCTTCGGCCAGCGGCGTATCGCGCTCGACATCAAGAATGCTTTTGCCAAGCTGTGCCTGCGCCTGCGCAAGGTCGCCCTTAGCGCGGTCCAGGGCGGCCTGGAAGGGCCGCGGATCTATTTCGAAAAGCACCTGGCCCTTGCGTACGACCGAGCCTTCTTTGTAGTCTTGCTTGATTATGTAGCCTGAGACCTGGGGTCGAATCTCGGCGTTCACGTAGCCGTCCAACGTTGCTACCCATTCGCTGTACACCGGAACATCCTGCTCGATGACGGGAGCAACTCTCACTTCGGGAGCTGGCGGCGCAGCTGCGCGCGCGTTGCCTTTGCCGCACGCCGTCGCCATGAGCAGCAATAACAGCACGGCGGGAAACCCAAGCCGTCCGTCTCGAAGACTCAGGTTAGTTCTCAACGTCATATCCATTTCCATCCTCGTTCTGAAGGGTGCTCTGCTTTACGCCAAAGTTGCCAAACGTGTAGCGAGTTGCAATTCGAGTACAGCACGGCAGTTGTCATCCAATCCCGGCTTCCAGGAGCCGACATTGACCTGCTGTTTAATGTGCAGCTCCATCACACTTTGGATTTGCTCGAAGGCGCGAATTCGCGCTGCATTCGCGTCCCGCCGCGAGCAGCCCAACAGAACGGAACAATCCTGATCGGAATAGCGCTCAAGAACCGACATGACATAGACAAAGCGCTCGAACGGTGCGAGTTCAAGAATCGCGGCGATCTCCGCCGGCTCCGCTACCAGCGCTTTGCGACTACTGTTGAAGCGCGGAGGGAGGTTTTTCTCCATTAGGCGCGGGTTGATGACTCGCACCGCGTTCTGAATGATCGCGCGCCGAGCCCACGAACGTGCCCATTCCTTGAAAACGCGGCTCCCTTTGAGTGAATCCTCCAGCCCGCAGACAAAGCACTGCTGGGCCGTGTCACAATCGGCGGTCAGCAGGAACGACAGCTGGTACAGGCTGTCTGTCTCTTGTTGGAAGATGCGGCAAAAGTCGCCGTTGCTCGCGTATGACGTGGGAGCCGTGGTGCGCTGTGCCTCTGGCATGTTCACCTCCGTGGTAATTCCTGCTGTTTCTTCCGTGTGAGTTGTTTCAGCACGTGCCTGGTAAGAATGCCGCCGCGCGAAAACTTCGCACCCTCCTTCATCAGATCGAGGATCGCGTCTTCTCCTTCGATACTGATGACAGTCACGTTGCTCAGGTCGATGACCAGTTTGCGTCCGCCTGGCTCCTGGCTTGCGGTTCTCCAGGATGTGCGCAGCTCAGCGACCCAGGATCCGATGAGCGTTCCTTCCACGACTAGCGTGCGCTGTGACCGCGTGTCGATGGTGGAAATCTTGAACATTTTGCTCGGGCTACAAAAACGGTCACGAAATCTATTTCGAAAGTCAGGTACCGCAACACTCTTGCCAAAGCCATGTTGCTCGGCGCCGTAGCAAACGCTTGAATCTACTGGCCACGGCGGAAGCCGGGCGCCGGATGTGTCGAAAAATGTCGAAATCAAAATCGACAATTGTCGAAACTTCAGACCGCCAAATCGACCTTCACCTTGGACGTCAACACATACGAAGGACATAGACTTGCGCCCATGGCGATGACGGGACAGGAAAGCGCCGTATTCGACATTCGGCCGCCGATGACGGCTGAACTGTCTGCGAACTGGAGAATTACGCGGCACGGCCCAAGTCCGGCAAATGGTGCTCCATCGAAACAGATGCGGGAGGGGTTCTCTCGCGTCTGCTGCGGAATCGAATCCGAGGCCTTTTTGCCTCTCTGTGGAGAGCGCGCAGAAATGTCAGCATGAACAAAACCGCAACGCCGCAAACGCCCATGAAGAATGCAATTAATCCGGTCACAATAATCCGAGTTCTCCGTTTTCAATCCCATGAATGCCGATGCTCAAGGACTCGGAGTCCAGTTCGTCCAAGAACCTGCCGCCGCCTTCAAATCGTCACCAGCGCGCTCGCGGTTCCATCGCAGGGCCTGGCAGTACGCGTCAGCGACAATGTGGCGGGGCACGTCCAGCAGAAGCACGCAATCGGCAATGGAGGCGTGTTGTATTCCCCGCAACACCAACGCGGAACGGGCCAGAGGGTCGAGTCCAGCAACGATGTCTCGAGGATCGACGCGCCGAAGGGACACGATCTGATCGCTAGAAAGAACAACGGAAAGAACCTCGGAAGGAACATCGAAGTCGGAGGTTTCACAGGACGATCCCGAATAGCGCTTCGCCGACGCGGAGATGAGATCGTGGACTGCTCTGACCGCTGCCCGCACGGTTACGTGGCTCGCCCATCCGATTACCCAGTCGCGAAACACACCGCTCCAACTCGCGGATAGATCGTTTGCGTTTACCATAGCTTGCGTAGCGATGGCATCGTCTCCGGTAATCACAAGCGAGGTCCAGTACAGGTAATCGCGTTGCTCAGCGAGAATCGATTTGATCTCTTGGCTCGAAACAAGGCTTGAACCAAGGCTGCCATTGTTATAGGGCCGTTGTTGGCGTTCCCGCTCTGTCGACTGCGGACATTTCATGATGCAACCTCCTACATTTGGAAAATCGTCCCGCGCCTTTCCCTCCGTGGACGGGGCGAATATCGGTGGAGCATCATCTCTGCCATCGCACGGATCTCCTGGTCGGAATCATCCAATGCGGCAACGAGTTCCTGATGAGCTCCAAGATTTTGCCGGTGACTCCATTCCACATGGCAAGCGAACAAGTACAAGAGGTCTCGGTGTCCAACAGTATTGGAATGATCCGGTAACCCAGTGCGCACCAAACCACTGGCAGCTGCATTCAGGCTCTCCTCCTCTCGATCTACGTTTTGCTTTCCTTCGGTTCGCATGACCCTTTGCCCACTCCCATCGCGGCCCAACATCGCCGAATCACCTGAGTCCTAAAACGTCCGCGAACGCGTTACATCGCCTGGGGAAGAGCTTCGACGCGTTTCCGCGCCATCGGCAAATGCAAGCGTTCGCAGACGTGGAGGGGATAGCAGTTCTCAGCAACAAACTCCCCTCCAATTCGCCCCAACCACGACAACACTTCTTCGCCGACCGAATCGACGAATGTCACCTCCGATAGATTCACGACAAGCCGCAGCGGAATCTTGCAGCGCGTCACCAGATCCCTTGTGTCCCTGGCAAATGGCCCGACGAACCGGCCTTCCAGCCGCATGGTCACGATGTTCGCAACATCATGGAACTCAACCCGCAGCATTGGTGATCTCCAATCGACCGACAGCATCAGTAATTTCCATTGGCGAGATTTCCTCAATTCCGCCGCCTGTGATAGTGCAACTCGCGTGCCAACCGAAGTTGAATGTAAGTTGTTGTAGAGGCGAGCGCGAGCGAGGTGATTTGAGTGGTTGTTATGCCCGATTGCGGGCGGTGCCTGAATGCGGGCAGAGCGGAGCACTGGCCAAAAGCGAAGGGGCCTAGATCAGTTCAGGCCGCTACGCCTAATTCCTCTGCAGCCGCGGCCACTCGTTCATAGGATCGCAGGCGGTCGTTATGGTCGTAGGTGTCCGTCACCACAATTACCTCATCGGCTGCGGTTTCAGACACCAGCTTTTCCAGGCCCGCTTTCACCGTCGCGTTTGATCCCACTATGGCCGCGCTCAGTCTGGTCTCTACTGCGGCCCGTTCAGAGTCCTGCCATAACTCCTCCATCGAATCGACCGGCGGCAAAAGTTCCACCGGTTGGTTGCGGATCAGTCGCAGGAATCGTTGCTGGGGCGTTGTAAACAAGCGGCGGGCCGTAGCGTCGGTCTCCGCGGCAATTACCGGCACCGCCACCATCAGGTAGGGCCTGCGCAGGTAGGGCCTGCGCAACACGTCGCCCGGGCGGAAACTCTCGCGATACAGGCGGGAGGCCGTGTACAGATACTCGGGGGCGAAGTGCGCCGCGAAAGCGACCGGCAAGCCCAGCCTCCCAGCCAGTTGGGCACTGAAGCCGCTCGAACCCAGAAGGGTGATCGGCACATTACTTCCCTGTCCCGGTATGGCTTTCACCGTTTGCCCGGGCTTTGTTGGACCGAGATAGGCGCGCAACTCTTCCAGTAGTTCGGGAAATTCATCTCCAGTCTGGCGCAAATCCCTCCGCAGCGCCCGCATGGTTTGGCAGTCGCCCCCGGGGGCTCGCCCCAGGCCCAGATCGATTCGTCCGGGATACAACGCTTCGAGTGTTCCGAACTGCTCTGCCACTATCAGCGGAGCGTGGTTGGGCAGCATGACACCGCCGCTGCCTACGCGGATCGTCTTCGTGGCGGCCGCGACATGGCCGATCAGCACAGGCGTCGCCGAGCACGCTAGCCCTTCGATCGAATGATGTTCTGCCAGCCAAAAGCGGGTGTAACCCAATCGCTCTGCGTGCTCGGCTAAGTCCACCGATCGGGCAATGGCACTGCTTGCAGGCTCGCCGGTGTGCATCCCGACTAGATCCAGAACGGATACTGCCAATTCATTCGTCATACTGTATTGGATAACTCCGGCGGGGCGAGTGATGCGGAAGCGCGGACTAATCGACTCAACCCGCAAGTTGCCATTGCTTGCGACCGCCATGTCTTTCCCTGTCCGTTTGGGCAAGTCGGCGCTCGATGGACATCGTCTCGAGTGAATACTTGAAGGCGGTTCCGCAGTCGCAGCACACACGATAAGTTTGGCGCTTGATCGTAAACACTCGGCTGAGATTGCTGTGATGGCACCCGAAGAGGAAATCGAAAACTGTTGCGAGGCTTTGCATAATCACTCCCGGTTCGCGGTCCGTGTTCGCGGTCTTTCGCAGACTCCGTCGGCAAGTACCTCTGACCCGCCACCTCGGATAGTGCAGATCGCGTGCCACCGAAGATCCGCGTAACCGGGTGATTGCACTCGCGGTTTCTGCAACCCGCGCCGGGCTGCATGCCCTAATACGGGCACTGCCAGAAATGTCGACAATTTTCCGAGACGCACAGAACGAAATCAGAAGGTGAAAACCAAACCTGCGGAGGGCACGGCAGCATGGTTAAACTTGCCCACGCGCAATGGGCTCAGCCCGAAATCGGGGACTTTGTAGACGAGGCCTCTGTATTCCGCGCGAATTGCCATGTGCCTGGCGAGAGGCATATCAGCGCCGGCCCCGTATACGAACAATCCTCGGGTCTGCTTGCTCACGGAGTTGGTATCGCGGGGATCGAAGATCATGGCACCGCCACCGGCCAAGGCGTAGGGCCTCAAATAGTACTTTATCAGCCCTGAAGTGGGAATCTTGAATACCGCGAGCCCGGTAACGGCGTGCACGTTCGTTGGGACAGACGTCGAACCAGCGGAGTTCGAATATTTTTGTGAATTGCGGAAGTAATCGTAGTTCCCTTCGACCGCCAGCCATCTGTTTATGTTGAAGCGGTATCCAGCGAGGACTCCGCCGGAGTAGGTTGGCTTACTCGTGATTCCCGAATCCGTTGTTTCCCTCGGGAAGAAGCCACTTCCTTGTATCGTTACTTCCTGTCTTACCTCCTGTGCCCATGCGGAAAGACTCAACAGCAGAAGAATGCACCCACTTACAGTGAGGCGTTTCATTTTGTGTTAGCTCCTTTGCAATCGGTCATCGGTCACTGATTCGAGTCATACGATGGAGCGACGGGCGTCCTCGCCCGTCCCACGGTTGACTATGCCGGGGCGGGGATGCGCCGCGCTCCACGAACAACGCGCAGTGCCCGTGGTGCACGTCGATTGCCTAACCTTCAATCTAGGTGAGAACATTCCAGCATCGTCAGTTAGCAGTGGGGCGGCCGTACCGGAGAGTGTGCGAAGTCGCCCGAAGCTGCCCTCCGAGGGGCAAGGCGCCCACATGCGGTCCGGTTGCCGATTCGTTCGGGCCTCAGTAATCGGCTTTCGCGATATTGAGTCGCCGCATTTTGTTTTGCAGGGTTGTACGCTTCAGCCCGAGACGTTCCGCAGCCGCTCCCCTGCCGGAGATTCTTCCCGATGCCGCTTTCAACGCCTCGATGATCGCCTGGCGCTCCGCTTCATGGAAGGTCGATACGGGAGCGGTATTCCAGCCAGCCGACTTCTTGAGTTCCGCCATGGGGACATTCAACTCGTCTCCCTGCGTGAGGATGACGGCGCGCTCAATGAAATTCTCCAACTCCCGGACGTTGCCGGGCCATGGAGAATTGGTCAACGCTTCCATTGCAGGCTTGGGGATTGACTTGATGCGCTTCTGCATCAGGCGCGACAACCGCGAAACAAAATAGTGAACGAGGAGCGGGATGTCCTCACGGCGCTCGCGAAGCGGCGGTATCTCAATCGGAAAAACATTCAGCCTGTAGAACAGATCCTCGCGGAATTGATTGTTGCGAATCATCAGCGACAGATCCCTATGCGTCGCCGCGATCAGGCGAACGTCGACATGGATTGTCTTGTTGCTGCCCAGCCGCTCGAACTCTTGCTCCTGCAACGCGCGCAGCAATTTCGGCTGCAGCTCAGGGCTAATGTCCCCGATTTCATCCAGGAACAAAGTGCCGTGATCGGCAAGCTCGAACCGGCCGCGCTTCTGCATTAAAGCGCCAGTGAATGCGCCTTTCTCGTGTCCGAAGAGTTCGCTTTCGACCAGCCCGGATGGAATGGCAGCGCAATTCAGCCGTACAAACGTCCGGTCTCGTCTTGGACTGTGGCTATGAATTGCACGTGCAATCAGCTCCTTCCCGGTGCCCGTCTCGCCGCGCAGCAAAACAGTAGATCCAGTCGGGGCGACAATCTCGACCTGGTCGAGGACTTTGCGCAGTGCGGGGCTCTTGCCCACGAGATCCTCGAAGTTGTATTCCGCGCGGATTTCCGATTCGAGATACAAGCGCTCGTCTTCCAGCCGATTTCTCGATGCGCTGAGTCGTCCATAGGCGAGCGCGTTGTCTAACGCGAGGGAAATCTGGGCACTGATTTGGGACAAAATATCGAGGTCTTCTTGTCCAAAGTTGTTAGGCCGCTTGCTCCCCATGGACATAAGCCCGAGGGGGCCATTCGAGGTCCCCAGGGGGGCAACCGCCATCGCAGCGATCGATTCAGCCTTGAGTCGTTCGAGAACCGCCGGTGGAAGCTTCTCGATGTCCTGCTGCGACCGGATCTCCGGCGTTCGAGTGCGCATCCTTTCCAGGTCTTGATCGGTAACTTCAGCGGCAATATCGGCAAGAAAGCCCTTGCCCCCCGGGAAATCGAGAACCACGCATTCCAACTTATTGGACTGTTTATCGATGAGCCAAAAACCGGTGAAGTCATTCGCAAAGTATTTGCGAATCGACGCTGAGGCGGAACGGAACAGCTCATTGACGTCCAATTGCGTTACAACCTGATTGTTGATTTCGAGCAGCAGCTGAAGACGATCGCGCTCCTGCGCCAACTGCCGTTGGTATCGCTGTGCGGCATCGGTCGCAACCGCGCTCTCCAGAGCAACCGCAACATACGATGAAACAGAGGTCATCAGTTCCACGTCGTCGGGGCTGAATTGATCTCCCTGAGCAATCCCAAAGCCCAAAGCCCCGAGTTTCTTCCCGGATGTCGAGATGGGAAATATGTACGCGCTATGCGGAGGGCCAAGGCTGGCTTGGGGCGCCAGTTGGGGTATCCTCAAAAGTTCGGCCTGCTGGTCAGCAATGTATATCGGTTTTTGTTCTTCGATGGCTCGTCCAACAGCAGTCCCCGCGTACGGAACCTGAGTGCCAATTTCAAACTCGCGAGCTCCCGGACTGCGGTCAAACGCTATGAGCTGGACCGAGCTCCCGTTGTCGGACAACAGCAAAAGGCCGATCGAATCGAAAGCAACAACCTGAGATAACAGACGGCGCAAACTCTGCAGGACCGCCTTCAAGTTGGGCTGCGCTGCGATGGCGCCGGACACTTCGAGCAAGGTTCGATACCTGCCGTCCGCTGCGCTTCTCGACTCCAACTCGCCAATCGGCATATTCAGAAGGGCTGCTTGCTAGAAGGTCATGATACTTTTCGCGGGTCGATCCCGAGCTTCTTCATGCGCGAGATGAGCGTCGTGCGCTTGATATCCATGCGCGCCGCGGCGCCGTCGGCGCCTGCGACTCGCCCGTCTGTGATTTTCAGTACGCGGACGATCTCATCGCGTTCATTAGCTTCGCGTGTACCCGCCACCGGAGCGTTCCTGCCGTTGTTGCTCAGTTCACCGATCGGAACTTGCAGCGCTGTGCCGTGGGTAAGGATCACCGAACGCTCGATGAAATGCTCCAGTTCACGAATATTCCCTGGCCAATGCCAACTCGAGAGCTTCCTCATGGCCGCGGCCGGAATCGATTCGATCTCCTTGTTCATCAGGCGGCCGTGCTTCTGGGTGAAGTAGCGGACCAAAAGCGGAATGTCCTCCGGGCGTTCGCGCAAAGGTGGGATGCGGATCGGAAACACGTTCAGGCGATAGTATAAGTCGCTGCGGAACTCGCGGTTCTCCATCATTTTTTCGAGGTCGCGATTGGTGGCGGCTACCAGTCGGATGTCCACCTTCTTGGTTCGATTGCTGCCCAGCCGTTCAAACTCGCGTTCCTGCAAGGCGCGCAGCAATTTGGGCTGGATCTCCATCGGAATATCCCCTACCTCGTCGAGGAAGAGCGAGCCCTGGTCGGCCAGTTCGAGGCGTCCGGTCTTCTGTGCGATCGCGCCAGTGAAGGCGCCTCGTTCGTGTCCAAAAAGTTCACTCTCGAGCAGCCCAGTCGGAATCGCGGCGCAGTTGAGCTTCACGAAGGTCCGATCCTTGCGCCGGCTGCGTTCATGGATGGCGCGGGCAATCAATTCCTTTCCCGTGCCGGTTTCCCCGAGAAGCAATACCGTCGAGTCGCTCGGAGCCACGGTTTCCACGAGATTCAAGACATGGCGGAGAGCCGAACTCTGCCCCACAATTCCTTCAAAGTCCATCTCGCCACGGATTTGATCTTCCAAATATAGTTTTTCCTGTGCAAGCTTATCTTTTAGCTCGGCGATCTCGCGATAGGCCAGCGCATTCTCGATGGCGATGGCCACTTGCCCCGCAGCTTGCAACAGGAAATCAACGTCTTCCGGGCTGACTGAGTTCTCCAGGCGACTGCCGAGTGTCAGAACACCGACCGTGCGGTTTCGGCTGATCAGGGGCAGTGCGCAGCCAGACTCGAGGGCTTCTGCACGAACCATCGGAGTGGACCAATCACTCATGAAACCGGCTCTTGTTCTTACGACAAAAGGCTCGCCGGTCTTGAACACCCTGCCCAACTCGGACCCCTCGACCGGCAGTTGCCAATCTTCCCTCAAAAATCCTTTACTCTCCGGGAAATCCAGAGCGAGTTGCCGCATCTGGCGGTGCTCTGAATCCGGCAGCCATACGCCGACGACGTCGCAGCCCATGACTTGCCGAATGCTCGCCGAGATGGCGCGAAGAAGATCGCGACATTCTAAATTCGAGACCAGGGTGTTCGTTATATCCAGGAGTAACTTGAGTCGATCGCTCTCGCGTTGCAGTTCCGGTCTAGCGCTCGGCGCTTCCTGGGAGTTCAATAAGTCGTCCGGCATCAGCGAAGAGCTCATGCTTTAACCTCTCCAAGTTCAGTGTCGCAATCGCTGCACGTGCCCATCGCATCGGCCGCGCGCGGCAGGACTTTCATAGCGTCGCTTGTACGCCGGTGAGATCGTTACCGACAAAGTGCGCATTGCTATAGGCATCGGTTGTCACGGTTGCTTACAGACATGTCCACCCATTGCTGTCGCCGCGACGGAGGAACGGCTGCCCGACCGTGGATATGCCTGTTCAGATGTAATGAAGAGGCAGAACGCTTCGAAAAAATGTCGCAGATTTCGTCAGATGTCGAATCGTGAGTCGAAGCGCTCGACACTCCATCTGCGCAGTTCGCCGCAACGGAGTGTCGTGATCTTCGAAATATGTTTGATCCGATATGGTGAAGGGGCAGAAAGCGCCGGACGAAATGTCGAAATATCGACACCTGTCGAACTCCATACGTTGAGACGCTCGACAATCCATTTTGCGCAGTCTCCTGCTCCCGTTGCGCAACCCTCGTTCGCTCAGGTACTTGACTCCGTCGCAAGGGCAAACGCCACTCTGGCATCTCAAATGCCCTTATTGTATGCAAAAGCGATTCGTGTTCCCGGACCATCGCGGCTGGAATCGCAGTCACACATTCAAGAACGGAGGATTCACATTTTGCGACGAAGTGCGATTGTGTTTGCAAGTTTTGTCATGCTGTTGACTCTTGGCGCCACGGCTCAGGAAAACCGCTCGGACATCAGCCTGCAGGGCACAGGCTTTTTCACGAGGGATTCTAGCGGCAACGGAATCTCGCGGACTACTTCAGACACTGGTGGATTTCAAGTGGGATACCGATATCACATCAACCGGTGGCTGTCTGCGGAGGGGGATTACGGTTTCGGCCGGAACACTCAAAACTATTTTGGCAGTTTCGGAGAATCCAGAGTCCGCTCCGACGTGCATACCGTCACAGGCGATTTGGTGGTGAACCTTCCACTGCCCATTAGAAGGATCAAAACTTACGCGCTCGCTGGAGGCGGCGGTCTGATCTTTGATCCCACCGGCAACAGCAGCGGATCTCTGCCCGGCGCGAGCACTCAGGCAAAAGGCGCCTTCCTTTACGGTGCCGGCGCTGATTATGCCTTGACGCGCCATTTCTCTCTGCGTGCCGAATACAGAGGTTTTGTGTACAAGAATCCGGACTTCGGACTCGCGTCCTTGAAAACCGATAGCTGGACGCACACGGCGCAACCATCCGCTGGAATCGTTTTCCGATTCTGATCGGTAAGCCACAGGTTCACTGTTTGTTCGTTAGGAAGATCTTCACCACGAAGCTACAGGGTGGAATCGGCTTTACAACTTCAGGCTTTACAACTCTTAAAGGAGGAAATTATGAAAACGAAATATTTGCAATATCTGTCAGTTCTGTCGACTTTGGTTCTGCTATTCCCGGTCGGCGCATTGGCACGAGACAAGGCACACTCGGTCGAGATTCCGTATGTCGTCGAAGTCGGCAGTACGCGAATAACAGCTGGCAACTACAAGGTGGCCTGGCAAGGGACGGGTCCAGCGGTAGAGGTGAGTTTCTCGCAATACGGGAAAACTGTGGTCACGGTGCCGGGAACCTTGAAGACGAATGACGACCTGGTCACACAGGACGCCATCGTGACTGAAGCAACAAGCCCGGATACGACAACGCTCAAAGAGATCGACTTCGGTCATCAAAAAGAGGCGCTGGTCTTTGACCAGAACGATCAGAACCCGAGCGGTCAGTAGTTGCCGAAAGGCGGTTTGGCCGTCGATCGGCAACTTCGGTCTCACTGTGTTCTTTGAGGAGGCATGAACCTGCGTTCGGAGAGCTCGGAGCTCTTCAGAACGCAGGTTCCATGGCAATCTGTGCGCCTAGTCTTTGAATACAGGGGCTTCGGGCAAAACGCAAATGGAGACGGAGGGACCTGCATAAATGATGAGCGCCGTTGAGTTGCTGGGCGACGTATTATTGAGCGCACTAACTTTACTGATTGGTTCTTGTATTGTCGGCTCGATTGTTGCGGCCCTGCGGGCCGTCGGCCGTGGAAGCTCTATTGCGAATATGAGAAGGTGAAAGCCCTGTTGGGTTTTCATGCCCCAGCGAATGGTCTCTTGATGAGCGCAACCGCGACATCCCCTACCCTGTCTTCATGGACACAATATTGAACTTACCCCCGAAAAATCGATCGGTCCGGACATGATTACTTTGTCACTTCAGCAATGAAGACTCCGAAGGGTTCGAGCGTCACTTCGATGCCTTTTGAGGATGATTGCGGCGTCGCCACCAGACTCTTCAGGTTGGCCGAGGCGAAGCCCTTGTCGGCGAGGTTGAAGGTCGCCTTCTGGGGCGAGGCTGACATGTTCAGTGCCACCAATACGGCCTTCCCCTTGTAGCTGCGGAGATAGGACATGACGTTAGCGTCATCTTCGTTCAGCGCGGTGTAGCTTCCTTCGAGTACCGCCTCATTCGTGTGCCGCAGAGCCAAGACTTTCTTGTACATGTTCAACACTGAATCAGGATCTTTCGATTCGGTGGCTACATTGTGAGTCTTGTAGCTGGGGGGAACCGGCAGCCAAGGATCCTTCGTGCTGAATCCGGCGTTCGTATCAGTGTTCCACTGCATGGGGGTGCGTTCACCGTCGCGGCCGATTTCCTTCGGCCATCCCGTACGACCGATTGGATCCTTTACATCTTCTTTGCGTTTTGGGTCGTTGTTTTCCATGCCAATTTCTTCGCCGTAATACATGATCGGAGTTCCGCGAAGGGTGAGGTAGAAGGCGCCCATCAACTTCGCGATTGCATCATTGTTCTTGCCGTCGCCGTAGCGGTTGTAGGAGCGAACCTTGTCGTGGTTGCTGATTACGAAAACCGGCCATCCGCCGGCCGAATCAACTTGCGCAATCTGGCGGCGGAACTCGGGCGGAGAAAGCTTGTCGACCGTAGTAAACATGAAATCCATCGGCATTTGCAGCTCGTTGTCGTGGGAGCCGTAGTACTCCTTGAGCTCATCGATGTTCGACGTCCAGGTTTCGCCGATTAGGACCGCGTCGGATTCGTCGGCGACTTTGCGAAGTTTCTGCAGCACATCGTGCACCCCGGGAAGCTTCTTGTTGTGGATCTCGTCGGTATTTGGATCGCCTTGCTTGTTGGTGCCGGGCAGGACTGGGTTGTCGGACAATTTGGGATCTTCGAAAAGAGTATCGACCGCGTCGAGACGAAAGCCGGACACGCCGCGTTTGTACCACCAGCCGGTCGTGTCGAGCATAGCCTTCTCGACCGCGGGATTGCGCCAGTTCAGATCGGGTTGCTCGGCATAAAAGTAATGATAGTAGTACTGCTTGGTGGCGGGATCGAGTTTCCATGCAGACCCGCCGAAAGTCGAAATCCAGTTATTGGGGGGCTGTCCGGGCCCTTTGCCGTCGCGCCAGATGTACCAGTCGCGATGCGATGCCGTCCGCGACGATTTGGAGTCGATAAACCAGGGGTGCTGGTCCGAGCTGTGATTTACGACAAAGTCCAGGATGATACGCACGCCTTCTTGCTTCCCCTCCGCGGCCATGCGATCGAAGTCGGCGAGCGTTCCATACATCGGGTCAATGTTCTCGTAATCGGAGACATCATAGCCGAAATCCACCTGCGGCGAGGGAAAGCATGGGCTGATCCAGATGGCGTCCACTCCCAGATCGTGCAGGTAGGCCATCTTGGAAGTGATTCCTTGCAGGTCGCCAATGCCGTCATTGTTGCTGTCGGCATAGCTGCGGGGATAGATCTCGTAGAAAACCGCGTGCTGCCACCACTTGTGGCCTTCAGCATCGACGGATTTGGTTTGCGCGAGACCGGATACTACGCAAGCGAAGACTACCAGCGACGCGAGAATCGAAAAGAATCGCTTTGACATGGGAATTTCTCCTTCGAAAGACTAACAAATTCCTGAAAATTGAGGGTTCACCTGGGCCGCGCAAAATTCAGGACGATGTCCTGGTGGACGTAGGATTCCGCATCCGCAGAGGAAAACTCGACCACCAATTTTGCTAAATCCTGACCGGCGGCCCCGAGTCTCGCTCCTTTGACGGATGCCACCTGCGATGGATTCCAGATGGACAGCGCATATGTCTTGCCGGCCAGTCCCGACAGGGACAAGGTCAGCTCGGTGCGGGCGGGATTCCATGTTTCCGAAAGGACGCGCAGGCCCTCGCTGGCGCTGCCGAGCGCTGGCAAGGCGTTCGAGAGGCTGACGCCGAAATCATTCTTCAGGCGAATGCGTAGCGTGCTGGTGGTCTGGGTTAGCGGCAGTCTTATGGCGACGTGCTGATCGCTGGCGGTGGCGGCAACATGGAAAGGCAGACTGCGGCCGTTCAATTCGACCGAAGACACGCTGGCGCGCAGGCTGAACGCTGGGTTGAAGTCGAGAGTGCAAACCGGGCCGGTGCGCTTTACGTCGAGCGTCAATAGTCCCGGCGCTCGGTGGTAGCTCAGCGCTACGATGGTCGAGCCCACGCGCAAGTTGTCCAGCGAGAACGATCTCCAATCTGGGGGAATATGCGGAGTGAACGTCACCCTATGGCTCTGAGCATCGCTCTCAAGGCCGAGCATCCCGCGCAGAATTGGGCTGACCACCATGGCCGCCGACCAGATCTGGTGCGGAGAGCTAGTCGAGAGCGGATGGTAGTAGTCGCCGGAGAGCACCTCGGTGACGTGACCGAGCGATCCATCGAGTGCGAGCAGGGCGTTGGACCGCAGATTAGTGTAGGCGCGGAGCGGCTGGTGGTAGCGATACTCGCCAACCGAGGCCCATCCGGTGAAGAGCGGCCACACGGAGCCGAAGTGGTATCCGCTGCCGTTATAGATGGAGGAGCGGTTCGAAATGATCCGTGTGCCCCAGTCGGTTTGGAGGTCGGCATCAGCGAGTTGTCGGATGGTGGCTTCGGACTTCTCTTCGTCGGTGACGCCGAACCACATGGGGACAGTGGTCAGAACCGTGAGCTCGTCCACGCGGCGATTCTGCTGGTCGAGGGCGAAGGCAAACGCTTTTTTCTCCGGCGACCAGAAAGTCTGATTGAACACGGGCTTCTGGCGATCAAAGGCGGCTTGCAGATCTTTGCCCACGTCGTCCTTGCCGGTGAGTTTTGCGAGATTGGCGAGCGCGCGCAGGGCTTCGAGGCCGAGGCCGCTCTGGTAGAACTCCGTCTTCACTGGAAGAAGCGGGCCGCCTTCGACCCACCCGTGGCCGAATCCGAAGTTCTGGGGAAAGTTCCGCGCGTCGTAGGTGGAACGCAGGAACTGATACGCCTTCCACAGGCTGTCCCATTTCTGGCGTGCAAAGTCGAGGTCGCCGCTGCGAGAGACGTAATCGTTTGTCGCGATGATGTAGAGCGGCGTGGCGTCGGCAGAGGCGTAGCCATACGGATAGTCCTTGAACCAATCTACGAAACTTGCGCCTTGCGAGATTTCGTGCGGAATCTTGCCGTCGTCGCGCTGGAACTTGGCAATGAACTCGAGGGCGGTACGAGTCGTGGCAAAGTCGCCGATGGAATTGAGCGCGAAAGATGTCCAGAAAGAATCGCGGCCGAAGAACCAGGCAAAGCCGGGACGCTGGCTGGTGCCCGACGTTCTGTATCCGGCGACCAGCCCAGTACCGAGGTCGGGATTGGCAACTAGTCCCTGGATGGTGCTGATCCGCGACCAGTCGTAGGCCTGCTGGAGCTGCGAGTCCGGAAGGCTGAGGTTCAGCGTGCGGTTGAGATAGTCGCGGTAGTACTGGGCGGAATCCCGCAGCAGGTCTGGATGCGAAGTCGCCAGGTGCTGATAGTTGGCCTGCGCATCGGCGAGTCCCTGGGTGGAAGCGGCTAGAACAATGATCTTGCTCGCTCTTCCCTTGCTGGTCACGCCGAGACGCAGGGAATTTTCGCCGTAAGAAGAGTAATTGGTTTGATATGCGAGTCGTGCGCTGGAGGCTGAGGGCGATCCCACGATGGCGTAGAACTTTTTGCGCTCCTCGCCAAATACAAACGCGTGCTGCGATTCATCCCAGTTGAGAAATGTCCCTCCGAGGGCAGCGGGCCACTCGAGTTGAAAGTCGGCTACGAAAGCGGCCTCGATCTCCAGCGGTTGTTCAGTCTCGACATCGAGCAGAATCATCGCGCCAGGCTCGTGTACCGGAACGAAAAATGTTTCGCGCACGGAGAAGTTGTCGCCGGCGTAGACGAGCGTTGCCGATTCCGGATGGACGATCAGGGTGCGAGCCAAGCTCTCAGCTGGAACAGCGCGGCCATCCACATGAAAAGTCAGGTGGAAGCCACGAAAGATCTTCAGCGGATAGACCCAGGCTTCCATTTCTCCACTTTCGTTGCCGAGGAGACCGGCGCGCATTCCGACCACCGGAAGAAATTCCCAGGAGCGCACGGGGCGGGAGAGTTCGAGAATTGGCGGCGACCGCTCGGCGGCAACCGCCAGAGTCGAGACAAACAGAAAGCACGGCAGAACCGTGCAAGCAAAGGAAAGCAGACGCGCAGGAGGAGAGAGAGAGCTTCTCATTTTGTCAAAGTCGCGCAAGTGCGGTGAGGCCTTCATTTTGAACCACAGTCCAACGACGCCAGCTTGCAAAGTGTTCAGGCACAAACTATAAGAATTCAGGGGCACAGTCCAGCACGAGCTGATTCCCGGGTATTCCCTCTTGCCTTTTTCACGCCGCGAACTCCTGAAATCGCTGAGCCGGTCAGCTCTCGTTCTGTCGCTCGAAAGCGTTCTCAGGCTGGCGCGTCCGCTGTGGGCGCAATCCACGCCAGCGGCGCCACGACCCGTTGAGCCACTGAAACCGGGCACTCCACTCGGAGTAAGGTTCGTGGACGTCGGGCGCGCCGCGGGATTGAACGCCAAGACGATCTTCGGTGGCGAGCACAAGAACAAGTATCTACTCGAGACGACCGGTTGCGGCGTCGCGTTTTACGATTACGACAACGACGGGTGGCTCGACATTTTCCTCGTCAACGGGACCCGGCTCGAGGGATTCCCGGCGGGACAGGAACCCGTTTCACACCTGTTCAAGAACAATCGCGACGGCACATTTACGGATGTCACGCTGAAAGCAGGGTTGGCGCGCTCGGGCTGGGGCCAGGGCGTTTGCGTTGGCGACTACGATAACGACGGATGGGACGATTTGTTCGTCACGTACTTTGGGAAGAATGTGCTTTATCACAATAACGGCGATGGCACGTTCACCGATGTCAGCGCGAAAGCGGGCGTCGCGGGCAAAGGCAATCGCTGGAATACGGGTTGCGCCTTCGTGGACTATGACCGCGACGGGCAGCTTGATCTGTTCGTCGCGAATTACATTGACATGGATCTGAAGACCGCGCCCGTGCCGGAATCGGGACCGTGCCTCTACAAGGGCGTGATGGTGGCATGCGGGCCGCCAGGGTTGAATGGCGGGAAGAACATTCTTTATCACAACAATGGCGACGGCACGTTCACGGATGTTTCGGAGAGCGCCGGGATTCTCAAAGCGAATGGGACTTACGGGCTGGGCGTGCTCACCGCCGATCTCGACAATGACGGATGGCCCGACATCTATGTGGCCAATGATTCCACCGCGAGCGCCCTCTATCAGAACAAGAAGAACGGGAAATTCGTGGACATCGCGCTGGAAGCGGGATGTGCGTTGAGTCCGGATGGCAAGCCGCAGGCGGGGATGGGGATTTCAGCCGCCGATTACGATCTGGACGGGAACCTCGACTTGGTGAAAACCAATTTCGCCGGGGACACACCTTCGCTCTATCACAATTTTGGCGAAGCGAGTTTTGAAGATACGACATTCACGGCGGGTCTGGGCGCGCACACGCAGTTCCTGGGCTGGGGCTGCGGGTTTTTCGATTTCGACAACGACGGCTGGCCCGACATTCTGATCTGCAACGGCCACGTGTACCCGGAAGTTGAACAACTCAAGACCGAGGCGGGATACGCGCAGCGCAAACTGCTCTACCGCAACCTGCGCAACGGCCGGTTTGAAGATGTTTCTCTGCAAGCGGGCCAGGGAATTTCTGAGCCGCTCGCGGCGCGTGGCTGCGCTTTCGGCGACTTCGATAATGACGGCGATGTCGATGTGGTGGTGAATCCCGTCAATGACTATCCGCAACTGGTGCGCTGTGATTCGCAGACCGGCAACAATTGGATCAAAATCAAGGCCATTGGGACGAAATCGAACCGCAGCGGGATTGGGGCGCGACTAAAGTGCGTGACGCGTATGCCCGATGAAACGAGGCTGCATCAGCAAATTGATGAAGTGCGCAGCGGAGGCGGCTATTTTTCGCAGAACGATTTGCGCGTTCATTTCGGTCTGGGAAAGGCGGTGAAAGTGGAACTGCTTCAGATTCGCTGGCCGAGCGGGCAGGCGGATACGCTCAAGGACGTCAAGCCGAATCAGGTGATTTACGTCAAAGAGGCTGAGGGGATTGTGCGGACCATGCAGTTTCCGCCGGCGAAATGAAGGTCCCGGCATTTTATTTCCGCGGCTACTGGGATCAAAATCCTAACCACAGGGGTCCCAAAGGACACAGGGGAAGGCAACACAGGAACTCTATGGTTTCTTCGCGTCCGACGCCGCCGGAATGCCCGATCCCTCTTTCAAGGTATGGATCGAGTCGGCTGGCAGGTTATCAAAATGCTCCTGCAACCCGCTGGGCCAGCGGATCTGCACGGAATTCACGGTGGTTGCCGAACCGAGGCCGAAGTGGACGCGCATGTCGCTGCTGGAGTTGTAACTTGATCCGCTGCGAACTTCGTCCACCAGGGTGCGCGTGCTGGCTGTTACCGAGACGCGCGCGCCGATACCGTCGCGGTTCGATTTCGTTCCTACAGTCCGAATGCCAATCCAATGGTTAACGGAGCGAACCTGGTTCACAAGGAGACTCGGTACCGCGTTCAGATTCGTGATCACCGCCGAAATGCGTCCGTCATTCCATAAATCGCCGATTGCGAGACCTCGTGACGAAGCCCGAGCGTTGATGCCCGGACCGGCGCCGGCTGATATGTCAGCGAACGCGCCCTTACCTAGATTGTGGTAGAGAATGCGCGGCTCTTCGTAGTTGCTCCCCAGATTGTTCTTGTCCACTTCCGGGTAGACGTGGCCATTCACGAGTAGAAGATCGGGCCAGCCGTCATTGTCGAAGTCGAGAAACATGGTTCCCCACCCAAGATATTTCGTATACAGCCCGAGGCCCGCCGCGGTGGTCATGTCGTCGAAAGTACCGTCGCCGTTATTTCGGTAAAGCGTGGACGTATCGTCGGAGAAATTCGTTTTGAAAATGTCGAGGCGGCCGTCGCCGTTGTAGTCGCCAATGGTAGAACCCATGCCGGCCTGTTCGCGGCCATCTTCATTGAACGCCGCGCCCGCCGTTACGCCGACGTCGGTGAAAGTGCCGTCGCGGTTATTGCGGTAGAGAATGCTGGGAGTGCTGTCGCAGGCGACATAGATGTCGGGCCAACCGTCGTCGTCGAAGTCGAGAATGGAAACGCTGAAGGCGTAATGGCCGTCGGTTCGGTCGATGTGGGCTTTGGCAGTGACGTCCTCGAACGTACCATCGCCGCGATTGTGATAGAGGATGTTCTTCGCGCCGGGGAGTCCGCGGGGGCCGCACATCACGGGCACTCCTTTCCACATGCAGGAAGGACGCTCGCCGGGAGCTGGCGCGGTCGCAAGATCGAAGTCAACGTAGTTGGCGATCATGAGATCGAGGTGGCCGTCGCGATCGTAGTCAACCCAGGCGCACCCTGTGCCCCACGCCTTGCCGGACCCCGCTACACCCACTTTCTCCGCCACCTCGGTGAAGACGCCATTCTGATTGTGAAATAGCCGGTTCTTTCCGTAGTAGGTGACGTAGAGATCTTCCCATCCGTCGTTGTCATAATCGCCGACACAAACGCCCTGGCCCCAGCCGGTCACATTCAGGCCCGCTTTGACGGTGACGTCGGTGAACGTGCCATCGTGGTTGTTGCGGTAGAGATGATTAGTAGGAGCTTCACCCGTGGGAAAACCTTCCAGAGTTGTACCGTTCACCAGAAAAATGTCGGGCCAGCCGTCGTTATCGTAGTCAAAAATGGCGGCGCCGGTGCCTGTGGTTTCGATGATGTATTTCTTCGTGTCCTTGCCGCCGAACACGATGGGCGCGGTCAGTCCGGCTTTTTGGGCGATGTCGGTGAAGTAGGCGGTTGCGTTCTGGGGAGGTTTCGTTTGCGCCTGAGCGGGGACTACATGACAGGAGAGCGCCGCGAGGAGTACGGATAATGCCCGCTGCCACGGGAGCGATCGAAGGCGAGGAAACCGCGGCAGACTCATGACCCAAAAAGCATACAGGATGTGTCGCGGAAGGGGTCAAGGCAGGTCTGCCTTCTTTGCCTTCTTGGGACCACGGCCGCGCGTGACAGCAGCGACATAGTAAGATTTGCGAAGCGCTTGATGTCAACTTTTTTGATTTCCACTTTGATGTTGACTCCTGACTTACGAGCACGTCCTTGATTCTTGCCGCTGTTCGCCGAATTCGAATCCCGGAGATAGTGCTTTTTCTCATCGCAATCGCTCTTCCCGCAGTTTCGCAGAAGACGGACAAGCCGGCGGTTGACGCCCTCTACAACCAAGGCGTCCGGTCATTGCAAAAGGGCGATCTCGCGGCGGCACGCACTGCTTTCGAAAAAGTCGTGCGACTTGCCCCGAATGCGCCGGAGGGACACAACTCGCTCGGCTGGGTACTACTAAAAACCGGCAAGCTGGATGAAGCGGTCGCGCAACTCCGAGCCGCGGTGAAGTTGAAGCCGGACTTCGTCGAGGCGCACATCAATCTTGCTAACGCTCTGGCAGCCAGACGGGATAGCGAAGGTGCAATCGAAGCTGCGATCCTAGCTGCGACGACCGAGGCCCGCATCGCTGTGAAGCTGGCTCCATCCAACAGCGAAGCCCATCGCACGCTCGGGCGCTTGCTTAGTTTTCAGCAGGACTTGCCCGGCGCGGTCGGCGAATTGCGCCGCGCAGTGGAACTCGACCCGGCTCACCCTGATCTGCACGACGAACTGGGCGCGCTCCTCACGCAGAATTCTCAACTCGACCAAGCCGCGGCCGAATTTTCCGAGGCGCTTCGCTTGCAACCAAATTTGACTGCCGCAAGACTACATCTCGGCGTGATCCGCTGGAGACAGCGCTCCTTCGAAGAAGCCCAGCAGCTGTTACAGAGCGCAGTCGGACTTGCTCCCGAAAGCGCCGATGCGCATTACTACCTGGCACGCGTTCTCGCCGATAAAGGGGACCACGAGGGCGCGGTTCGCGAGTTGCAGTCCACGGTCAAGCTGCGGCCAAATTTCAGCGACGCGCAGACACAGCTAGGTTTGTTGCTCCAACGACAAGGAGACGCCGTCGCAGCGGTCGCGGCATTTCGTCATGTGGTCGAAGCACAGCCGGAGAGTGCCGATGCTCACAATAACCTTGGGCTGGCGCTGATCCAGGTCGGAGATGCGCCGGGCTCCATTCCGGAATTCCAGGCGGCACTGCGGCTCAAGCCGGATGACATCGACTATCGCGGCAATCTGGGAATTGCGTACCTGCAGAGGACGGATTTCGACGCTGCCATCGGCGAATTTCAAACCGCGCTGCGCGCTGCTCCGGACGACGCCACCTTGCACTACAACCTCGGCCTGGCATTGAAGCTCAAGGACCAGTTGCCGGCGGCCGTAGCCGAATTTCAAAAAGCCGCAAAGCTCGATCCTGCTCAGGCCGACGTCCGCTACACGTTGGGCGTCACTCTTTGGCAGCAGGGAGAATTTACCCGCGCGATCGAGGAATTGCAGGCTGCGATCAAAATCCGTCCCGATTACGCGGAGGCGTATTACACGCTGGGCACAGTTCTGAAACAGCAGGGGAACTTACAGGAGTCTGCGAGCGCTCTGCGGGAAGCGATCCGTCTGCAACCCGATTTTGCAGGCGCTCACACCACGCTCAGTGGCGTGTTGCGTCAACTCGGAGACACAAAAGGCGCGGCCGCAGAGAGCAAGCTGGGAGCGGAGATGGCGAAGAGCGCAAATGCTCTGCAGGCGGCGACATTTTCGACTAACTCTGGACGACGCCTGCTGAATGCCGGAGATCTGGATGGAGCGATCTCCCAGTTTCGATCCGCCACGGAACAGTTAGCCAGCTACGCGCCGGCGCACTTCTATCTCGCCCAGACGCTGCAGAGGAAGGGCCTATCCGATGAGGCAGAGCGTGAATTTCGGAAGGCCTCGGAACTGGATCCTAACTTCAAATCCGCCTCGGAATAGACGCGCTGCGCGTCACTCTACGAAAAACTGTAGGCGCGGTCGAAACTCTACCAGCTTTCATATTATTGATAAGACTCCATTTACATATTGACAACGCGAACGCGCGAGAGTTACTTTGGCGGACACTGGTAATAGTTCATTCGTACTAGATGCCGAGTGCATTCCGCTCGCGCTTCGAGGAAAAGGCCTTGCTGCATTTCCTGAAGCGTGGCGCGAACCCACCCGGCGAACTCCGGACCGCGATTGTCCGGCAAATCTTGACGATTGAGCACTGCGGAGGCAGAAAAAAATGGCGAAACAACTCTCGATAGCCGCGATGCTGACGATTTGCGTTTGTCTGGCAACACTGACGGCGCAACCCGTGTGGGGGCAAGCGGTGTACGGCAGCATCATCGGCACGGTGACTGACCCGCAAGGAGCGGCGGTCGCGAATGCCAAGGTCACAGTCCTCGACCAGCGCAAAGGTACGTCGGACACCACGACTACTAACGATAGCGGGAACTATTCCGTCACGCACTTGATTCCTGATGTGTACACGGTTCGCGTCGAGGCGCCCGGGTTCAAAGCCAGTGAGCTAAAGGATGTGATTGTCTCCGCTGATGCCGCCTCCAACGTGCCGATGCAGTTCCAGGTGGGCGGCACCAGCGAGACCGTGGAAGTAACTGCCGAGGCGCCAGAACTGAAGACGGATCGTGCCGACGTTGCGACCTCATTCAATGAGAAGTACGTCGAGGACATTCCCATTCTCAACCGCAACTTCACAACCCTGCAGTTGCTGGCCCCGGGTTCACAAAAATTGACAGGGTGGGGCCATGCCGCCACCGAGAACCCGCAGGGCAGCCAGCAGATTTTCACTCAGGGGCAGCACTTCAGCGGCACGGCGTTCGAACTTGACGGTACAGACAACCAGGATCCCATCCTCGGGATTATCGTAGTCAATCCGAACCTCGACGCGGTGACGGAAGCCAAAGTTGCGCTTCAGAACTACGACGCGGAATTCGGCAAGGCGGTAGGTAGCGTAGTAACGGCGCAGACCAAGTCGGGCAGCAATGAAATTCACGGCAGCGGGTTCCTTTTCCGGCGTTCTGACGCGCAATTTGCGCGCAATCCGTTCACGCAGTTTCAGAAAAATGCCTTGACCGGGCGTTTCATTTCACCGGCTCGTTGGGTGCAGTTCGGCGGAACCGTCGGCGGTGCCATCATCAAGAACAAACTGTTCTACTTCGGCGACTACCAGGGCACGCGGCAGACAAATGGCGCCAGCGGCCAATTCACGTTGCCGACGCAGACGGTGCAGGCTACTTGCACTGGGCCCAATGGACCCAATCCTACAACTACCTTTTGCGATCTGAGCCAGTACCTGACGGCAGGCGTCACAGGTGGCGGACAGGTCTACGATCCGGCAACCGGTAACCTGGCTACCGGAACTGGAAGAACAGCATTCGCCGGCAACTTGATTCCGAACAGCAGACTTTCAGCAGCTGCGGTCAACGTTCTGAACGCACTTCCGCCGGCCGGTGCCACCGTTCTTAACAACTTTTTGGCCTCCGGTTCAGGTCCGTTCAAACAGGACAGCTTCGACACCCGTATTGACTACACGGCGACCTCAACCGTAAATGTCTTCGGGCGTTTTAGCCTCGATTACTTCAAGCTCTCCGGCAGCGGAATATTCGGCGCGTTACAAGGTCCCGGCAACGGCTTGTTGGGCTTATCCGGCAGTTCCATCACTCACAACTACAGCCTGGCAACAGGCTTCACCAAGACCTTGGGCGCTTCATTGTTGACGGATTTCCGCTTCGGCTATTTCAAGTACAATCCGCAAACTAAGAAACCCGACGGCGGCACTCCGATGACAGCGTTCGGGATCCCCGGTGCAAATACCAGCGACCCGAAGACTGCAGGTCTGGGTTCCTTCTTGCTGGGCTCGGATCAGATCAGCGGCCAGGGCTGCACTCAGAACCAGGGTGGTGCCGGTTGCGTAATTTCCAGTTTCGGCGACGGCCTAGGAGTTGCCCGCTGCAACTGCCCGCTGACGGAAAGCGAACAGCAGTTTCAATTTGTTAACAACTGGACCAAGACCAGAGGCAACCACATCATCAAGTTCGGCGCCGACATTCGGTATGCCGAGAACTTACGAATCCCGAGCGATAACAACCGAACGGGAGAATACAACTTCAGTCCAGAGGCAACATCGAATGGTGGAACAGGCGGCTTGGACCTGGGGACGCTTCTGTTGGGAGAGGTAACCTCCTTTGCCCGCTATGTCAATAATCCCAACGTGGCTTCCGCCAACAACGCAGCCGAGCGCCAAAAACGGTGGTTCTTCTACGGTCAGGACACGTGGCGGTTCTCTCCGAAGCTCACCCTTAGCTATGGATTGCGGTGGGAAATCTACTTCCCCGAGTCGGTCAACTCGAAGGGCAATGGCGGTTTTGCCAATATCGTTGACAACGGTGGCCTCGGTGGCATCCGAGTCGCTGGCTATGGCCCTTACGGGCTGAACGGTAATGTTGACAACAAACTCACAGCGTTTGCGCCACGCCTTGGTATTGCTTATGAGCTGACGCCGAAGACGGTGGTCCGCGCCGGCTACGGCCGGAGTTATGACATTGGCGTTTTCGGCTCTAACTTCGGACACACGGTTACGCAGAACCTGCCGGTACTGCTGAAGCAGAACTACGATGCCAGCACCTTCACGGTAAACTCACCCAACCCCAACTGTACTGTTGCAACTCCTTGTTCAGCGAACTTGGTTCCGCTGTTCTCGCTGGACGCCGGTCCCAATGCCAATTCCAACATCGACCCGGCCTCAGCGTTCCCACCAATTCCCTCGAACGGCTTTTTCCCATTGACTGCAGGGCTGTCTGGTACGCACATCCGTCCCCCCAAGCAGGTCCTACCGACGGTAGACGCATGGAACGTTACCGTCCAGCGGCAGCTAACCAACACGATTGCTCTCGAAGTCGCATATGTGGGCAGCAAAGGCACCCACGGGTTCGCGGGCAATGGGCCGAACTACGACATCAATCCCGCGGCAGTTGGACCGGGAACCGACGTTACCACACCTACCCAGCAATTCAACTTCGTGGCTGCGACTCCGCAGAACGCTCGCCGCCCGCTGTGCGGCACATTCGATCCGGTAACTGGTTGCAGTAGAATTGGATTTGACCTCGGCAACTACTACGGCAACGACGCGGCCAGTACCTACAATGCGTTCGAGGTCAAAGTGGACAAGCGGTTCTCGCAAGGCTTGCAGTTCATCAGCCACTACACCTATTCGCACGCCAACAACTACACCGACAGCTACTACCCGATCAGTCACAAGATTGCGTGGGGACCGGTGGACTTCGCCCGCAACAGCGTATGGGTACTCAACACGGTTTACGAACTGCCCGTCGGAAAGGGCAAAAAGTATATGGGCGACACCAGTCGGGCACTTGACTACGCGATAGGCGGGTGGCAGTTGAGCAATACTACCAACTGGAGCAGTGGACTGCCTTGGACTGCCGGTATTAACGAGTGCGGTGCGGTGTCCGACACCGGCCCGTGCCGTCCGGACAAGGTTGCGGGTTCCTTCCATGTTGGAGTGTCGGGCGGCATTGACCCGATCAACCACAACCTTACCTACTTCACGCCGGTACCTAGTATTCTCGATCCCGCAACTCTCCCAGCAGGAACCGACGTGTGCGCCTTGGCTCAGCCAAAATCAGGGCCGTTTGCTCTTCCAGCTTGTGGGACGATTGGCAACTTTGGCCGAAACACTTTCCACGGACCGGCCGGGTTCTATTCTGACCTATCTGTAGTGAAGAAATTCAAGATCCACGAAAGGTTCAGTGCGCAGTTCCGCACCGATTTCTTCAACTTGTTCAACCACCCTGTTTATGCCTTCAGTGCGAACAATGGCGGGAATACCTGCGTGGATTGCCAAGGCGGCAACAACGGGAAAATTACGAACATCGAAGACGGCACTACGATGCGGCAAATTCAGTTTGCAATCCGGTTCGACTTCTAGAACTCGCAGCCGAGAACGTTTTTCCAAGAGGGAGTCTTTCGAGACTCCCTCTTTTTTGTGTTCTAATCATCTGCAGACTGTCCCTGTTGCTCCTTTGATGCGCGCGCCCAAGTCGCTGTTAGCGTTCGTTCTTGTCGCGATGATTTGCGCGGGACAGGAGGCGCAGGACTCGAAGCCGCTTGCGCCATCCTCAGCCACCGCCTCACCCTCCGAGTTTGCCTCGGCTGAACTCCTGCTCCGGCAGGGCAAGTACGACGAGGCGATCGCGGAGCTCCAAAGTCTAGCCGCAAAAAATCCGGCCCCGAAAAACATCGCCCGAGAACTCGGTGCCGCATATTACAAGAAGGGCGACTACCTGAAAGCGGCCGAGTACCTGAAGACAGCGCAATCCGAGGACCCCAAAGACAACGAATCGATTCAGTTGCTCGGCCTCTCTTATTACCTCGCGGGCCGGCCGGCGGATGCCATCCCCTATCTTGAGAAAGTTCAGGCCTGGTTTCCGCGCGCCAACGTGGATGCGGCTTACATTCTCGGGATCTGCTACATCCAGAGCAAGGATTACCCCAAGGCGCGCACCGCTTTTGCGCGTATGTTCGATGTGCCGGCGGATTCGGCGGCCAGCTACCTGTTTACGGCACGCATGCTGCTTCGGCAGGAATTCGATCCAGTGGCGGAAGAATACGCTCAGAAGGCAACGACGCTCGATCCGAAGCTGCCTGGCGCGCACCTGATGCTTGGGGAGTTGTATCTCTATAAATCGCGCATTCCCGAGGCGATCGAGCAGTTCCAGAAAGAATTAACTCTAAATCCAGCCAGCGCAGCTACGTATTACAAGCTGGCCGACGCCTATTCTCGAATCCAGAAATACGATGACGCCGAACGATTGTTGCAGCGGTCGATCTGGCTGGACGCTACTTCGACCGGACCCTACATCCTGATGGGCAAGGTTCTGGAGAAAAAGGGCGAGTTCGAACTTGCCGTGCGGGCGCTGCGCCGCGCGGCTGCCATGGACCCAAACAATCCGATGACACACCACTTGCTGGGACAGACCTACCGTGACATGGGTAGGAAGGAAGAAGCCGAGACGGAGTTGAAGATTGCAGAGCAACTGCAAAACAAGCAGGATTCACATCCGTGAGCTCTGTTGTCGTTGCAAACTTGCTGGTGGAGAGCTGGGCGTCCCCAACCGCCTGGGCGGGCGAGACGCCCGTCGCTCCATTGTATGACTCAACCACGCGGTCACGGTGCCAGGGATTCCACTTTGTGCTTTGGCTGAGCGTGGAGTAGTTCGAGAAATGCGCCATTAGTCCAGCCGAAGCCGACGACATTTTCCTGATATCCCACTGTCACCTGGGATTCCGAAGAGCGGGTCACCACGTTGTATTTCTCCCGGATGGTGCCGTCGCGCTGAAAGTTCTCGATCACAGTGGACAGGAACTTATCCGAAAGGCGATCGGCTTCGGCGTTGTAGCCGTAACGCCGCAATCCCTGGATGGCAAGGAGTTCAACCGGAGCCCAGCCGTAAGGGTAGTCCCATTGTGCACCGGAATTCTCGGGACTCATGGCGAGTCCCCCGGCCTGCTCGAAGACGGGGAGGTTCTTTACGACGGCAGCAGCTTGCTCCGGCGTCGCCAGTCCTGCCCACAGCGGATAATAAGTCGTGAGGTAGCGATAGCTCGATTTCTTCCCGCTGATGAAGTCGTAATCGAAGAAGAAACCGCGGTCTCCATCCCAGAGATATTGCTGCATGCGACGCTTGCGCGACTCCGCCCGCGCTCTCCAGGCTTTCGCTTCGGACGCCTTGCCGATCGACACGCTGATCCGATCCATGTCTGTTTCTGTCTTGTAAAGCAGGCTGTTCAAGCAGACCGGAGCGTAATGATGGGTGGCCGAGCCGTAGGCTCCGAAGCGGAACGAAATGTCGAAGCCGGATTCGCGCATCGAGCGGTCGCCCTTGTAGTAGTCGGCGCTGAGGCGAACAACATGCTGAGGCTCGCACGCCGGGTGTGCCATGGTCGTCGAGACATCGCAGACCGTGATGCCATAGGTCGCTCCTGAGGCAGCAGCGGCTTGCCCTCGTTCTTGCTTACCCAGCTCCGGATGAACCAACTCTTTTTCAACCAGATAATGATCGGCTTGATCGGGATGAACCGCGAAGTGGCTGACCACCTTGCGATAGAAACCGCCCTCGTCCTGCAGGCCCTCGGCGGGCGGGCCGTCGCCAAAATCGTAGTAACGCGCAAGTCCGGTCGAACCTGCAAGATGCGGATCGCGAGTCCACATGGAATAGTCTTTCTCTAGATAGCCGTATGCTCGCGCCAGCCATGCGGGATCGGCGTGACCTGCCTGTTTCTCGGCGTCATCGACGGCCAGTACCATCGAACTCAGAAAGGGCGGCTGGGAACGGGTCAGATAATAAGTCCGGTTCGCGTTCAGCAGAGCGCCGTAGTTCTCGATTTCGAAGAAAAAGTTTTCGACCATGCCACGGGCGAGGTCGGTCCGGCCGTCGCGCAGCAGACCGAGGATGATGAAGTAGCTGTCCCAGCCGTACATCTCGTTGAAGCGTCCCCCGGGCACCACGTACTTGTTCTCCAGATAGAGCAGACCGTGGGGATGGATTGTGTTGGTGTCGATTTCGCCGAGTTGATGAATTGGGTTGGGCAGATGCTCAATGTCAACATTGCAGGCGGCATGAAGTTTTTCAACCGCGGGCGGAGCCGCGAATCCCGCCGGAAGGTAAATTACGGGATGGACCTTCATCTTGGGATCGACCACCGAGGCGCAGTCCGTCATGGAACGTGTGAGGTTGTCCCAACCGGCGGAGATGTATTGGCGGATGGATGGGAGACCAGCTATGGGCTTTTTCTGTTCCTGAGCCTGGACGCCAGGCGGGCAGGAGAGCAGAAGCAGGAGGAACGTCAGTGGCCAGGAGAGTCTTCTGTTGTTCATGGTTGTTGGCAGCCAACATCATAACTCCGATGGGCAGATTTGCTCAGTGGAATTGGAGCGTCAAGTGAACCCGCGGGCGATCCACGATGCTCAGGGCTCAGATCCCGATTCGTCCGGTAACAAACGGTAACCCGCCGATTGCACGTCTTGTCAGGAGGAGCCATTCGACCCAAGCACTCATGGGATCGCATCCGTCAATTACAGAGATCATGAGCCACGGCCACAACCGCAGCCACGAAGCGATACCCACGCCTCGGGATTCGCCGGGCGGCGCCGATTAAGGAACTGGCACGTGTTTGGAAACGGCGTATCCTATCGCCAAGAGGTTTAGTTCATGACCGAAGATTCCAAACAGAGCCTGTCCCACATAGACTCGATTGTGAGACAGGAGGAAGAAGCGCTGGAGCGAAGGTCCAGCTCAGAACGTCTCGCCGATGCGGTGGGAGTTCTCGCGGGAAGCCTTCTTTTCGTTGTGCTTCACCTGGGACTCGTGATCGCGTGGCTGGTGGTGAATAGCGGCTTGATTCCCGGGATACGACCGTTCGACCCTCACCCATTCTCGTTACTCGGAGTGATTGTGGCGGTGGAGGCAGTCATTCTCTCCAGTTTCATACTCATGCGTCAGAACCGCATGATGCGACGCGGGGAGCGTCGGGATCACCTGAATTTGCAAGTTGACTTGTTGGCAGAGAAGGAGATCACGAAGGTCTTACAGATGGTACACGCAATTTGCGGGCATATGGGACTTCAGAACATCATGGCGGATAAGGAGATCCGTGAGCTTAGCCAGACCACCTCGATTGAATCGCTTAGTCAGACATTGGAGGATCGGCTGCCGGGGACTTAGCGTACGCCCTTGCCGGCATCCGCAATAGTGTAGGTGCATTCCGCTTGTGGATTCCGGCTACAGGGCTGCCGACATACTCGTCCCTGCGGCTGCAAAGACGTCGGCGGCTTCCTGCTCAGCGATGGGAATGAATGCTTGCACGACGCCGGGGTCAAACTGCGTTCCACTGCTGCGGACCAAGCGCGCAATCGCTTCCGAATGTGGAAGCCCTTGCCGATAGCAGCGATTCGAGACCATCGCATCGAACGCGTCGATGACGCAAATGATTCGCGAAACCATGGGAATATCGTCCGCCTTCAGTCCAGCCGGATAGCCGGTCCCATCCACGCTCTCGTGATGGTGTAAAGCGTAGAGACTCGCCTCTTCGAGCCCAGGGAACAGCCGCAGGATCGACCAGCTGTATTCCGGATGACGATTGATGAGGGCGCGCTCCTCGGGCGTGAGCGGACCCGATTTTTTCAGGATGGAGTCCGGCACTCCGATCTTGCCGACGTCGTGGAGTAACGCGGCGACCTCCACTTGGTAGAGGCGTTCTTCCGGCATGTCCATCTTGCGGGCCACTCGCAGCGCCCATTCTGCCAAGCGTGTGCTGTGGACTCCAGTGTTGATGTCTTTCAGGTCGAGCATCTGGTTAAATGCGCAGACCAGAGAGTTGCGGAAAGCGAGATGCTGCTCTTCCAGTTCCTTGATGCGGAGCACCAGTCCGGACATATCCAGCGCCGGATTTGGGGTTGCCGCCATGTCGTCGTGTGCTCCGCTTTCCAGTGCTCGCTATCTAGTGCAAAAGACGGCAGGCCTGAACAGCCTGGTATGCATCCAAACGTCCGGCTCCGAGATTCACGTTGCCGATGAAGTCAGCATTCGCCAAACCAATCGGAACATGTGAGCTGGAGCAGTTGCCGTTGGCCCCCAACATGAGAGCCGCGGCACCAGCCACGAACGGAGTGCTGAATGACGTGCCCCATCCCGCGGCATACGTTCCCCACGGATACGTGGTGACCACGCCTTCTCCCGGCGCAGCCATCCACACCGGTGGCGCGCCGTAATTGGTAAACGAAGACTGGACATCGTAATTCGAAGTCGATGCGACGTCGATGACGCCAGGGAGTCCGCCCGGATAAACCGTTTTATACTGACCATCATTTCCAGCGGATGCGACGGAAATCACTCCTTTACTGTTCGAATATTGGATGGCGCGAGCAAGTTCCGGCGAGTAACTGGAGAAATCGAAGCTCATGTTCATTACTTTCGCGCCATGGTTCACGGCATAGTAAATGGCGCGCAGAATATCGGAATCGTAACCGGTGCCATCCGCGGAGAATGCTTTCAGCGGCATAATCTTCGCCTGCGGTGCGACCAGGTGCACGATGCCGGCGGTCATGGTTCCATGTCCAAAGGCCTGGTAGGGACCACCATCGAGCACTGCAACCGTGCGCTGATCGAGCACCGCCACGGTCCGCTGGTTCACGATAGCGGTCTGGGCCTGGCTCGTATTCGGACTGCCTTGAACGTCGTTGGTTTCCGAACCGCCTAACGTATTACGCGTGAAGTCGTAACCGTTGACCAAAATATTCTTCAAGACCGGGCTGGCGGGATCCACGCCGGTGTCGATCACCGCGACGGTGGTTCCAGAACCAGTGACGTTGAATGCCGAGTGGGTTGCATCGGTCCGAACCAGTTGATTCGCGGGTTGCGCCACGTAGCCGTGCCAAACCGTTGCTCCGTAGTAAGACGTTGGCGTCTCGTCTGTCAAGTATGACGGGTAGCCATTGGCATACGCGGGCGTCGTGTTGACGGTCTGGTCGATTTCTACACCGAGGATGCCGAGCTGAAGATTGAGCTGGAGCAGGGCCGTGATCGGATTGAGAAAGGCGGGGAGAGTCACCAGGAACAACTGCCCATTGGGATCCCCAAGACCCGTTACGACCCGGCAGCCCATCAACAGGCACGTCAGGTTGATCCCCGGGAGTCCCAGCGAATCGCGGACGATCAGGCGGGTCTGTGCTTGCGCAGCCGGTGCGCAAAAGGCCGTCAGCAACAGTAGCAGGCAAGGCACCAGGCCCGCTCGTCGAAGACTCATGTTTGATTTCATTGTACCCATCGTTTTCCCCTTTTCGACCATGTACCTTAGTGCGAGTGTAAAATGGAACCTCAGTGCTTGCCACTTACACCCGTAATCTCTCTGGAGTAACCCGTTCTGATTCCTTTGGTAAGCCATCTTTGTTACCTTTATCTCGGGTTCGTTAGCGGAATCCGCACCGTATTGCGTTCCGCCGCCTTAACCGATAACCACAGATGATCTTGCGGTTTAAACTCAATATGGAACTCTCCCATGGCGTTGACAGCGGTAGTCGCGACCACATGATCCTGTTCTGTCGACACCTCAATGGTTGCTTCGCTCTGCCAGAGCCGCGCGGCTCGCTTGTCGAACACCTGGCCGACCAAGTGAACCGTTTTGGATTGGGCGCGATGACCGAAACGCAAATCCACGGTCAGGCCTTCGGCCTCGTAAACAACCTGCCATGCGCTGAGTGCCGCGCTGCGCACCCCCGCCGGGAGCGGTTGCGAAAAGCTGTCAAAAACCAGGTTCGCCAGAGTCCAGTTTGCCAGAGTAGATGTCCGAGTCTGATGTGCGGACTTGCTGGCAAAACCCAACTTCACCAGCCGCACTAAATTCTTCGGCGGCGCATAAGCGTCTTCAGCGCTTGCGAGCCTTTGGACGCGGCTCCAGGCATCAAGAGCAGTCTTGCATTTCGAGCAATCCGCGGCGAGGTGCGCTCTGATGCCTTTGCTGATTTCAGGTCCGCTAATTCCACGAACAAAATCAGCCCAGGGTCGTTCCGAAAAATGCTCCATTCTTATCCTCTTACGTTTCGGGGTATAGAGAGAAGATCCAATTGTTTGAACTGGGCCTTGTCTCTAATACAAAAGGGATGGCAGGGGCGCAGAAAATACAGACCACTGCAAAAAAAACTAGATGCGCCGTTACCCCTTTCCTATCAATAGGAAAGGAGCCCAATGATAGGGATGAGGACGGCGTTCCCGCAGGCTAATGAATGCGGTTCGCATTGCTTGCGCCTTGGAACGTCCTTGCTGGAGCTGGGTATAGAACTCAACCATGAATTCCCTGGTGCTGTCGTCGTGAACGTCCCACAGGCTCAGGACGAGCGACTGCGCTCCAGCCTGCAACAGGCCTCGGACCAAGCCCATCAGTTCGTCGCCGGGCGTGACCACATTCAACCCGGTAGCGCATCCGCTTAACACGACCAGTTCGACGGGCAGTTGAAGGTGGGCCATATCATAGAGGCTAAGATGCGACGTTCCGAGGCGAATCGACGAAAACATCGGGTTGTCCTGGCGGAAATATCCGTGCGTCGCAATATGTACTGTCTTGCTCCGCGGCCCGTAGGTTTGCAGCACATCTTCGGTAGCGTCGTCGCCCAGGAATAGTTTGGCATTCGGCAAGATCCGAGCGAGCGCATCCACTTCCGCCCGAATAGCAGGAGTCCTGGCATCCGGCACACCGAGGATTAGCGAATCGCCGGTGGCATTAACCGGTTTTGTCTGGCAGTGTGCGTAAACGCTGGCACTGGGCGCGTACGAGATGGAGAAGCGATCGATCAGATACGATTCGCCGTCGTGCAAGGCATGAAACGGAACGTAGTGAAGCAGGCCATGCTGTACGAAAACAACGTGCCGACAATCGAGCAGATGACGGATGGGAGCAATCAACTCCTGGTACAGACTCTTGAGGTGTGCCTGGGTCGACTCCAGCATGGGCTGGCTGAAGGTGGCCACATACTCGGGGTCAAGACGGAATTTTGACATCTGGAACTGCAGAAACTGCAGTAGCTTTTGGATTCGTGACTGCACGGTGACTGGACAGATGTGAAGTTTGTCGCGGGTCAGCACACACACAACATTGCGTTCATGCGTACAGAAAAACTCAACCAGCGCGGTATCGGCGGGGAGCACAGACCGGATCTCCTCCAGCGACATATTGGAGGGAACTTGCAGGCCCGCTTCATTCGCTTCCGCAACGGTGGCTTCTTTCACGGCCCGCATCAGGTCCGACTCTCGCGACCGAGCCTGTTGTTCGAGTTGCTGCACCCGCTCTTGGGAACGTTCTTCCGGCCGCAGTTGTTCGCGCTCGATCAGGTTGTAGTACCAGTTCAGCTCTTCGCGAAGGTTCCGGATCGAACGCACCAGTTCGCTCTGTCCAGGATCGGCCGCCGAGGGCACGTGGACGGGCTGATTGAGAAGATCCATGAGGGTTCGCGACTTAGCCTGTTCGATGTAGGCGAACGCCTCTTCAAAACTATTCTGGCGGCGCAGGCAAATGTCGACCAAGCTCTCGTAAACTTCCAGTTTGTTTTCGAAGAAAGCGATCTTCAGCTCTTCTCCGCGCAGGCTGCTGCGCAATCGCTCGACTGCCGCTCGTGCACGGCAATACGATTGGTAGGCCGCATCTTCATTTCCGGTTACACGTTCAACCTCGCCCATCAGGAACTCGGCCTGATAGAGAAGCGTGGGCGAATCCAGGTTCGCGAGATCCTTCAGCGCCGCGCCGCAGTGTTGTTTCGCGAGGCCGGTGTCGCCCAAGCGCAGTGCAATTCGCGCCAACAAAAGTTCGGCCAGCACCGCCTTTCCCCGCATCGTTGAGGTTGACGTTGACGTTCGGAAGAACTGGTGCGCTGCCGCACAAAGACGCCGCGCCTCAAACAGGCGCCCCTCGGTGAAAAGCACCAGGGCCTCGTACAGGTCGATGAGCGAAGGCCAGACCTGGTTCTGGTCGCGAACAAACATCTCTTTCGCCCGCGCAAACAACTTGACCGCCTCAAATGCCTGTCCCTGGCGGCTGGCCGCGATGGCGGCAAAGCCCAGTGCTTTCGCGGCTTCATAACCAAAACCCAGATCGTGAAAGCCTTCGTTCGCCGCTCGTCCCAGTTCGCCGGCCTCGGCGCTCAGGTTCAGTTCAAGATAGATTTCGGAAAGATCAAGATTGCAGAGCGCAAGCTGATAGGCGTCGTTCGCCTTCTTCGCGCTAACGGATGCTTCTCGAAGCAGTTGAATCGAACGCCCGTACTCTCCGCGTAGGAAATAAAGGTAGGCAATGTTGTAGTCGGCATAGGCAACCAGGATCGGCATGTTCTTCTGCTCGCAGTGCCGGCGCGCTGCCTGGTGCAGTTCCAATGCCTTGGGGAAGTCGTTGAGGCTGATATGGCACAGCGACAAGTTGCTCAGAACAGCGGCCAGCCCTTCGGCATCATCGTGCACCAGTATCTGCTCGTACGCGCGCTCGTAAAATGCGAGCGCTTCGGAGAACCGGTCCTGCCGGTGATAGATATTTCCGATGTTGATTTCCAGCCGAGCCAGCCGGCGAGCGTTCCCCTGCCTCCGGAAAATTGCACCCGCGCGCTCCCCGGCAGCGAGTGCCTGATCGTACCGGCCCAGCAATAACAGCGACTGAATGGATCCGCTCAGCGTCCTGGCGAGTTCGGCCTCTTCCCCGGCCTGCTCAAACAGAGCGACCGCCTGCTCGTGCAACTGAACCGCATCCACGTGCTCGTCGAGTGCGTACATGGCGTTCGCCTTGGCGCGTAAACTTCGGGCAAGCAGGCTCGGACTGCCGAGTGTTTGCGCAACATCCAGGGCTGCTTCCGCCAAGCGCTTGGCCCGATGCGTGTCGATGCGAACCTCTTGCCAAACTTTTTCGGTGAGGGTGTTTACAATTTCATCCCAGGCAATTGCCGGATCGTGCGCGACCAACTGAGCGCGACTCGGGGCGTCGTCAAGCGCGAGCAAGCGCTCGATCATGGCGTCCGATTCGGTTTTCTGAACCGCGCGGAGGCTCATTAGAAGCCCCTCTTTTCAAGGTGTTTCCTGAGATAAGCCAGGCAGCGCCCACGGATCGCTCCGATCGAGCCGGTCGCCATCCCCAACTCCTCGGCGATATTCTCGTAGGGCCGCGGTGGATTTTCGAAAAAGAGCAATCGGACCATGCGCTCACATTTTTCGGGTAACTGTGAGATGGCGTCGCGCAATATTTGTTCTTGTTCTAGCTGCACCAGCATGTGCTCGGGAAAGTCGTCGGCGTTGTTGACGGGAGGCGCAGCATTACTGTCTGTGCCCTCGGGAGCAAGTTCGACCAGCCTGTCGGCGGCGCGCTGGTAGCGAAGGCATTTGTGATAGCAGGTCTGCATCAGCCATTTCGGCAATGCGCGATGTTCGCGGAGTCGTGGCAACTCCGAAAGCAGGTCTACGCAGACGGACTGAAAGATGTCGCCCGCATCCTGATGCATTCCGAGCTTGATCGGAATCGAGTAGATCAGGTTCTTGTACTTGTCGATCAGTGCCGACCAGGCTTCCTGATCGCCCTTCAGACAGCGGCCGATCAGCTGCTCGTCCGACGAATGCGCCAGCAACGAATTGGCGGGGTGTTCTTTTTGCCTTCCTGTCGCAGTTCCCGTCATCGTACTCCCGCGTTCTCCAGCCCCGGTCCGCGCACATAAAGTTCGTCTGCGTTCCACAACGTGTAAGGATCGAGCACGGCCGGATGGAAATTTCCGACCCGGGCATTCGCGCCCGCAAGAATGTTGGGCGTCCCCAGAAAAATGAAGGGCAGATTCTCGGCAATCAGCTGTTGCGCGCGATCGTATAACTGTTTTCGCTTTGTATACTCGAGCGTGACCAACTGTTGCTGCATCAGTTGGTCAAGTTCGCGCTCCCAATCGGTTGCTGGCTTGGTTTCGCCCAAGTGCCATAAGTGCGACGCGCCGCTGAAGGCCCAGACATTCATCTCCGGATTCGGATCGGCATCTCCGCCGCCAAGCCCCATAATCGCCCCGTCATAATCAAAGCTTTGGAACACGCGGTCGATCATGGCGCGAAATTCGAGTGGCACCACATGGACCTGCATGCCGAGGTGCGAGAGATCGTCCTGCAGCAGGGTTGCCATCTTCATTCGCTGGCTGTTCGATGAGCTGGTGATGATCGAAAATTCGACTGGCTGCCGCGTTGCATCCAGCAACTGGCCCGCGGCGTTCCACGAATATCCCGCTGCCTTTAGAAGCTGACGCGCCGTTTCGACGGACCGCGACGGATGCGGGATGGTCTGATTGATCCAGAGCTTATTACCGGGCCCCACGTTCCCCCACAAGGCCGCGCCGCGGGTTCCGTAGACCAGGCGCACGATGGACTCGCGATCAACCGCCGCCGAGATCGCCTGACGGAACTTCAAATCGCGAAACCACGCCTGCTTGCCCGCAGCCTCGCCGAGCTTCTTCCCACTGAGGTCATTCAGGTTGAACAACAGGAAGTTGTATTCCAAGCTGGGCCCTATATCCGCCAGCTGCGAACCAACGCGGGACTTCTCACGCGAAAGCAGGTTGTAGTTCTCCGAACTGAGCCGGCTGATGATGTCGGTCTCACCCGCCTCGAAGCGCATCACTTGTGCATCCTCCGTGCCCACGAACAGGAAAACCAGTTCGTCAAGGTATGGCAGCCGCTGATTCCTTTGGTCAACTTTCCAGTAGTACGGATTGCGTTCCACCACCACTCGCTGCCCAGGCACGTACTGCTTGAGCCGGAACGGACCCAGTCCGGCGACCTCGGATGCTTGCACACTCAGGGACCATGCTTGCGCAAAGTGGCCCTGGTGATATTGCTTCTCCAGCAGATGTTTCGGCAGCATCGCTAGACCATCGAACAGTCTCTCGGCCGCCGCATAGGGGCGTGGCAACGCGAATCGCACCGTGTATTGATCCAGTTTGGTAACCAGGATGGGCTTGCCGTCGATGATCAGCAGGTCGCGCTGCGGGGAATCGACTGCTTCATCCATGTAAACGTTGAACGAGAAGAGCACATCGTCGGCATCGAAGGGGTGGCCGTCGGAGAATCGAATTCCCTTGCGGAGTTGCAGGGTAAACGTGCGGCCGTCGGGCGAGATCTTCCACGATTTCGCCAGCGCGGGCTCGGTCTGCTGCGAAGACCGGTTGATCTCGATGAGATCCCCCATAAGACGACCGATTACCTCGCGTGAAACGGCGTCCGTGGCGGTAACCGGGTTGAGCGTCTTCGGTTCGGACCGTTGCCCAATGGTCAAGTGCCCGCCGTAGTGGCCAGAGACGCCAGCCATGCGCGCAAGTTCCTCGCCGGGAGTGGCCGCTTCTGGACCGGGTGCTGCGGCAAAGCATGCACCGGCGAACAGGCACACCTGTAGGGTTAGACGAGCGATCACTTTCATAAACACCCCTTACCCCACAGAACTCGCTTTTCTAGGTTGAGTAAGATTTTAACCGGGAATGGAATACATCAGCGAGGGAGCTATAGATTACGGAAGTAACTACCAAAGCGCACGCCGGAGCAAGTAGCCATCCATATGAAATCAGGACGCTATATTGCTGCAGTGCACTCAGCATGTTACCCCAACTCGGGACCGGCTCATTGACTCCAAGGCCGAAGAAGGAGAGCGTGACTTCTGCGGCAATATACCTCGGAACGAGAAGCGCCGCCTGGGTCAGGAGCAAGCCAAATGCCTCAGGCAGAATGTGCCGTCGCAGCAGGTAGAAATCAGATCCGCCAAATCCGCGGGCCGCCAGAACGTAGTTACGGTTTCGCGAGCTGAGAACCACTCCTCGCACCAGCCTGGCGGGCCGGGCCCAGCCAATCAGGCCGATGACGCCGGTCAACAGAAAGAACGTGCGGATCGTACTCAGATGCAATGGCAGAAAGGCCCGCACCCCAAGCAGGAAATAGAGCCAGGGGAGCGAAAGGAACAGCTCAGTCACGCCCATTAGCGACTCGTCAATCCACCGGCCGTAGTATCCCGCAATGATTCCGAGAACGCTTCCAGCCAGAAGCGCGACAAAAGTTGCCGTGATTCCGGCGGCGACCGAAATCTGGCCGCCGAATAGGAGCCGGGACCATTCATCCCGGCCATATCCGTCGGTTCCAAAGAGCAGAACCTTGGCTGGCTCCGCAACTCCGAACAAATGCATGCCCGTTTCGTAGATACCAAGAACTCTGTAACTCGGACCGCTTACAAAGAAGTGAACTGGATACTCATTGCTGCGGTCTTCTTGATAACTTCCTTGATAACTATCGGGTCGATCGCCCCCCGGCCCACTCGTCCATACGTACACAAACGGGCGTAAGTGGAATCCCAAGCGGTCCTTGAAATGCACCCGCGTGGGTGGAGCATAGGGCAGTTCGCGGTTCTGAGTAGTTGGATCGTAGGGCGCAAAGAAACCGGCAAACAGCAGGACCAGATGCAGTCCCGCGAGCAACCCAACCAATATGGCGGTCCTAGTGCGCATCCGCCGACTCTCTGCGAATTCGCGGGTCGAACGCGAGCAGCATTATGTCCGCAACCAGGTTCCCGCCGACCATAAATAACGCGGAGAACATAATTCCGCCGATGACGAGATATAAGTCACGAGACAGCGTCGCCTCCAGTATCAACGGCCCCAGGCCGGGCCATCCGCAAACAACCTCAACCAAAAGCGATCCACTCAGCAGGCCAGCCAGAGAAAAGCCGAGAAGCGAAATCGCTGGATTCGCGGCAACCGGGAGCACATGCCGAAACAGAAGTCTGGCCCGGCTGATCCCAAATCCCCGCGCAGCCTGCACGTAAGGAGCGCCTAGCACTTCGAGGACGCTGGCGCGAACGTGCCTGACAATTACAGCGGTTTCCGAAAGCACCAGGATGAATGCCGGCAGCGCCAGGTGGAGTAGGACGTCCTGCAATTTCGCCCAGGCGGAGAGGCCCTCGTAGTCGGCCGACATCATGCCGCCGACGCGCAGGATTCGCCAACGAACTGCGATCGCGAGCAGCGCCCCCGCCAGCACAAGTTCCGGAACAGAAACGAGGAAGGAGCTCGCAAGGTTGACCGCCTTGTCCAGCAAACCACCACGCTGGTTGGCCGCCCACACGCCCAACGGAACGGAGATCATCCAAGTCAGAAGCAGCGCAGTAGTTGTGAGCAGCAGCGTGTTTTTTGCTCGGCTCCACAACAACGGCGCCACGGGTGTATTGTATGCGATGGAATATCCGAGATCGGCGTGCAGGGCGGATTTCATCCAGCGCCCGTATCTCACCAGAAGCGGCTGGTCTAATCCGTAATGGGAGCGCAGGGCCGCAATCGTTTCCGGCGAGATCTGTGGATTAAGCCGCATTTCGTCAAAGAAACTTCCTGGCGCCATTTCGGTGAACAGGAAGCAGAGTGCCGACACTCCGATGAGTAACAGAATTGCGCGCACCAGCCTACGGCCAAGGTAGTTCACGGCGACCTCCGCGAGATCGCCGCGAGACTGGACGCTGCTGCCTTCGCCGAGGTCAGCAGGTTTTTCGTAGCGGCATGGGTGGGACTGGAAATGATCTGCTGGGCGGGGCCGACTTCCACGGTCCGCCCTTCGCACATCACTCCGATCACGTCCGCCAATCGCGCCACCAGCGTCAGATCGTGAGAGATAAGAAGATACGTCAGCGAATACGCCGCTTGCAGGTCGAGCAGAAGGTTGGCGATTTGTGCCTGGGTGGATACGTCCAGTCCGGAAAGCGCTTCATCCAGAACCAGGAGCTGCGGCCGCAAAGCAAGTGCGCGCGCCAGCGCGAGACGCTGGCGCTGCCCCCCACTGAAGTGAAGGATCGATCGGTTCATCCAATCGGGAGCGAGCCCAACTTCCACCATCAAGTCGCGAACGAGATCACGGCGACTCTGTCGATTGCGGCCACCTTCCACCCTCTGGCCGCCGCGGGCCCCCTCGGCACGGATCAGTAGCGGCTCTTCGACGACTTCCAGCGCTGAGAAGCGAGGATTCATCGAAGTAACCGCATCTTGAAATACCATCTGGATGCCGGATCGAAAGGGAACCAATTCGCGTGAATCCAGATGCGCGATGTCGGTCCCCTGAATCAGGATTTGTCCCGAGTCCGGCCTTTCCAGGCGTGTCACGCATCGCGCCACGGTGGACTTCCCCGATCCCGACTCTCCGACCAGCGCCAACGTTTGGCCGCGTAGGATATCAAAATCGACGCACCTTACAGCGGCCGCGGGCACGCGCTTCCGCCACAGACCGCCCCGGACATATTGTTTCGAGAGCGCCTTGACGCGCAGCAAGCTCTGGACTGGTGCATCGTTAGTCGATGAGTTATTCGGCAAGTAAGTTGGCAAGTTACTCCCCATACTTGAAGCAGTTCACAGGTCGCGAGGGCTCCGGCATGAACTCGCGCGGATAGCGGCGTGAACAGATGTCCATTCGTTCGGAACAGCGCGGCTCAAATCGGCAGCCAATCGGAATGCAGGTCGGATCGGGAGACTCACCCTCGATCGCCGGAAGCCGAACCTGCGCCCTTGATCTTGTGATCGCAGACGACGCCGCAATCCGCACCAGGGCCTGTGTATACGGATGCAGCGGCCGCCCGAAGATCTCGGCGCTGCTTCCGGCTTCCACAATGCGGCCGGCATACATTACCGCGACGCGATCGGTGAATCCTGCAAACAACGTTGGATCATGGCTGATTACCAGAATCGCGGTTCCGTGTTGCCGTCGAATCTGCGACAACAGCGCGATAATTTCTGCCTGCAAGGTCGCGTCGAGCTTGCTGGTAGGTTCATCGGCGATTAAGAGAGCAGGCCGGCATGCCACCGCTTGCGCAATTGCGATCCGCTGACGCTGTCCGCCACTGAGTTGGTGAGGATATGCGGAGTAGGTTTCTTCTGGATTATCGAAGCCGACCTCTCGAAACAACTCCATGACTCGCTCCCGGCGTTGCTGTGCTGTGAGTGGCAAATGCGCGCGCAGCACTTCGTCGACATGGGAACCGGCTGTCATTACGGGATTGAGCGAAAGAGCCGGATCCTGCAGGATCAGCGATATGTCCCGGCCGCGGATCGCGCGCAATTCCCTCTCGGGCAGATTCAGTAAGTCGCGGCCGCAGAACAGAATTGTCCCGCGCTCGCATTTCGCGTGCGGCGCCAGCAACCGCAGCAGTGCGCTCGCCAGTGTGCTCTTTCCACAGCCGGATTCTCCCAGTATCCCGACGATCTCTCCCGAGCGAACCTCGATGCTGACGCCATCCAAGGCGCGAATTGGTTCGCCGTCTTCGGGAGAGTACGTAACCGTCAGATCCCGCACCTGCGCAAAACACTCCCTTGAGCTATCCACGAAACAACCCCACTAGTCAGATCTTACCCATAACGCCTCGGCCGGCAATTGCCTATTAAGGAGCGGAGTACGGTGCACCCTGCCGACTTCGCACTGCCTTCGATCCACATCACCCGAACATTGTGGGCCAACTCCGATTCATTCCCGCGACCGTATGTGACACATAATGAAGAGTCGCGCGACCCCGATCACCCACGGAGCCGATGAGATGCATCAAAGTCGTTGATCGCCAATATCAGAGCCGAAGATTTTCTGCATGGGTCTGAGGAGAAGCTGTCACTTCCTCCCCGTTCGATCTTGCTGACCTGTGACGACGGGCTGCGGAACACCTTGACGGAAATGATGTCTATACTGCAGGGGCTTGGCCTGTCCTGCCTCTTTTTCGCCGCCGGCACGTCCGCCGATGGGACGCCTTCCATGCTCGGGTACGAAGAACTTTACCTGATGTCACCCGCGGCGATCGTGCCGCCGCGGCCCACTCCTGCCGCCACGATCGCGATCTTACCCGTATTTGTGTCCGTGAAGCGCGTCATGATGGCGTAGTCGCGGTGGTTGTTGGTGGCCTGCAGTTGCGCTCGATCGATCACCCAGTCGGTGCGATCGGGAGCAGCGAAGTTCACCTTACCGACGTCCGCATCGCGGCGCAGGTCTTGTTTCGCAAGCCTCCGCCAGAGTGCTCTCACGGGGCATTGCGCCTCCCCCATTACAGTGAGGCCGGTTTTAATCCTCAGTTTTTTCTGTATGATAATCATCCGGGACTCGCCGCCGGCCGAACTCTCGGCGAATCTTAAATGCGATTTTTTGAAACAAGCGCCATCAAGCGGGATCGCCGTTCCATCCCAGATGGATTCCTAATACGACTGCTTGAGAAATGAGGACATGTACGCGTTACTACCGCTCTGTACTCTCGCCTCTTTTTCTTTTCTTCTTGTTTACCGCAACGCTATCCCTTCGGGGACAAAATGGTCCCGTGGGCTCCACCACCGTTCAACTGAATCACCTCACATCTTTCTCCGCGCTGCCCAACGGAATCGATCTGAGAGATGGCGATGCCCGCATGCAAATTGTCGCGTTGCGTGAAGACGTCGTGCGCATTCGCGTGTCGCGCTCCAATGTGCTTGCGGAAGACGCCTCTTGGGCGGTCCTCAAAGAGGCGCGAGAGAGTCGTGTCGCCGTGACGCCGACCAGTACTGCAGGAGCCGTCGGCTTTCAGACAAGCGTCCTCCGGGTCTCCCTGAGCCGCCAGACGTTCGCGCTAACGCTCTCCGACCGCGACGGCAACATTCTTCAGCAGGACATGCGGCCCGTTGAATTTCAAGGCGAGTCCTTTAAGGTCTACAAAGCGATGCCGCTCGATGAGCACTACTTCGGCCTGGGAGACAAGCCCGGCCCGCTGGATCGGCGCGAACAGGTTTTCTCACTGTGGAACACCGATGCCTATAGCTTCCAGGAGTCCACCGACCCCCTCTATAAAGCTATCCCTTACTTCATGACCTTCCGGGCCGGCCGTGCGCTTGGAGTCTTTCTCGACAATACCTGGCACAGTAGCTTCGACTTTGGTAAGCAGTTGCCCAATGTCTATTCGTTCGGCGCTGTGAGCGGACCGTTGGATTACTACGTCTTTTACGGACCTACTCCGAAGCACGTAGTAGAAACATACGCGTGGCTGACCGGAACCATGCCACTTCCTCCTATCTGGGCTCTCGGGTTTCAACAGTCGCGTTACAGTTACACTCCGCAGTCGCGAGTGATCGAAGTCGCAGACCGCTTGAGAGCGGATCATATCCCCGCCGACGTTATTTATCTGGATATCGACTACCAGAAACAGAACCGTCCCTTCACCGTAGATCGCGAACGTTTCCCTGACTTTCCCGGAATGATCTCGCAACTTAAATCGAAGCACTTCCATACCGTCGTCATTACGGATCTGCATATCGCCAACTTCCCCGGTCACGGCTACCCGCCCTACGACAGCGGCATTGCGGGCGACCACTTTCTAAAGAATCCCGATGGCAGCGTTTACTCCGGCGATGTGTGGCCAGGCCCCAGCGTCTTTCCGGACTTCACGCGCGCGCAGACGCGCGACTGGTGGGGCACGCTCTATCGGGACTTCTCAAAGATGGGAGTTGCCGGCTTCTGGAACGACATGAATGAACCTTCAGTCTTCAACACTCCGACGAAAACGATGCCCGAAGACGTGGTGCACCGCATCGACGAACCTGGATTTGTGAAGCGTACGGCGAGTCATTCGGAGATTCACAACGTGTACGGGATGGAAAACTCGCGAGCAACTTTCGATGGGCTGAAGCGGCTCAATCCGGACTTGCGGCCGTTTGTACTGACGCGCGCCAGCTACGCCGGCGGACAACGTTATGCCGCGACCTGGACCGGCGATAACAGTGCCACGTGGAATCATCTTCGCCTGACAACGCCGATGCTCGAAAATCTTGGGCTGAGTGGTTTTGCCTTGACTGGAGCGGACGTCGGCGGATTCGCAGGAACGCCGCAACAGGACTTGCTCACAAAATGGCTTGAGATTGCTTCGTTCCAGCCCATCGACCGGGATCATGCCGAGAAAGGGACTGGCGACCATGAACCGTGGATAGGCGGCGCGGAGCCCGAATCGATCCGCAGACGATTTATCGAAGAGCGCTACCGGCTGATGCTCTATCTCTACACGCTCGCAGAAGAAGCATCGCGCACGGGAATGCCGATCGAGCGTCCGCTCTTTCTTGAATTTCCCGACGCTGCGAGAGACCATCGTCCGATCGATATCGATCCTACGGCAGCCGGCGAGTTTCTTCTCGGCCCTGACATCCTCGTAGCAGCCCCGCCCTATCCGGACAAACTCGATAATTATGACGTCGAGTTTCCATCGGCAAGCTGGTACGACTACTGGACGGGGCAACTTGTTCCGAAGCCCGTTCCGGTGGCTCCGGCCCCCAACGCTCCGGCGAGTCCAACCGATCTCGTGCCGCTCAGAGCCTCGATACACCCAGAACTCGCCTCCCTGCCGGTGTTTGTGCGCGGAGGAGCGATTCTGCCGATCGCACCTCTGACGCAAAGTACCGATGAAACGCCCCGGGGTCCGCTTACCCTGCGCGTCTACGCGGGCGATTCATGCGCTGGACACCTCTATCTAGATGATGGAAAGACTTACGCGTACAAGACAGGAGCCAGCCTGCGCATGGATTTCCATTGTGAGGTAACCGCTGATGGCTTGCGGCTCCGCCTGGGAGAGCATGAGGGCTCCTACCCTGCATGGTGGCAGCAAATTAGCGTCGAGATCTACGGCTGGTCGCCGATCAAACACACAGCGCGACTCGATGGCAGCACTGTCGAAACAGCGATGAACCCATCCTCGGGAAAGTTGGCTCTCACTATCAAAGACAACGGACGAGGGGCGGTGTTAGAGCTCGAGTAAGCTGAACGGACAATTAGCCGGGCTGGTCGGCTCGGACGGCTGCATGATGATGAAAAACTTTTGAAACGGAGGATGTAACATATCGAGGACGGCAAGGACCAAACATTCCAATGTGAACGGATCTTCAAGAGAAAACCGGGCCTCGTGTTGTCGATTGTAGTGTTCTATATTCTCGAATACCACAGCGCGTCCGCGATGCCGCTGTGGTGAGCGGCTGACGGCTTGAGCGCTGCCCCTCCGGGGCCAAATTGCCACGTAGAACGACGATACCCCGAGGTCTTGCCAACGGGCGAATTACTTCGGGGTTCCAGTTGGGAGCAGCTTGGCAGTTTTCCCAGATAGTGTTGCCATTCACGGTCAGAGCATCGCGATGGGTCAAATTACGCAGGACGAGCGCGCGAATGACCGCGGGCAGCCCGCCGGCATAATAAAAATCCCATCAGGAATCGGCCGGACGGCATCAGATCCACGAGGGTGGGCACTCCCGACCCTAGCGGCTCCGTTCAAACGACCCTATCGAAACTGCCCCGAGCGCGACACCTACGCACGACCTTGCATCTCATCTCGGGGCAGTCCCGATAGGGTTCTATCGTTTCCCGGTGCTAATCCTAGAGGCGAACTGGAACAGTGCCCCCCGAGCCGCCGAGCACTGCGTTCTCTCCAATCCACGTTGTCGAGTGAGGTAAGCGTGAGGGTTCATCATCATTTGCTCGATTGCAGCACATGCAGGGCCGCGTGGCTCCGTGCAACCGGTGGCGGAACATCACCCTTCAACATCAGCCACAGAATGCGGTTATAGAGCTGATCGTCCACGCGATCGGGTGCGCTGAGATCCAGGCCCTCCGACAACCGTGCGGCTGCAGTATTCAGCGGATTCTTTTCATTCAAGTCTTGCGTGGGGATGATTGGGTCGTAAGGCGTCAGGTCGGGCGCCCGCGCGAAGAGTTCCGCCAGGGATCGGCTGAAGTAGTCGAACTTGGAGAGCCGCCCCATGCCGAGGATGTCCTCAATCGCCGCGACCACATCCGTCGTGTTGATGAAGCGATGCACCGTGCCCGGCCGGCTGTAGGCCGAGATGGCGTAGAACGGCGCGCGATGCGAATCGGTGTGGTCGGGTCCAGCCTGCGCGTCGTCTTCTACGACGAAGATCACCGTGTCCTTCCAATACGAGCTGTGCGAGAGCGCCTGCACGATCCGTCCAAGAGCGAGGTCGTTGTCGGCCATGCACGCGCGCGGCGTGCACTTGCCCGGACGCCCGGCAGCCAGATGGTCCATCGGCAGCCACATCACTTCGAGTTGTGGCATATTGCCGTCGCGCACATAGCGCTGGAGTTCGGTGATCCACACATCAGCGCGCTTCTGATCCTGCGTAACCAGGTCCATCGGGACGTAGTCAGGGTTCACGTCGGCGCCCAAGTCGCGTTGCGTCACCGGCCAACCGGGATTCCCCTTGACCATTTCGCCGTAGTCGCGGAAAGTGATGCCCTCCCGGATCGCGAGCGTCCACAGGAAGCCGCGTTCCGGCTCATCGATTTCTTCGCCGTCTATGTCGGCCCGCTTGCCGGCGTAACCGGAGGGCACGATCTTCTCAGCGTAGTTCGTGACGTAGGCGGCGGTGGACCAGATGTGTCCTTGCGAACTGACCTCGGCATTCACGAAGAAGCGATCGAACAGGCCGAAGCGCCGCGCCAGCGCGTGGTGGTTTGGGGTGATGGTGATGTCGGGGAAATAGACGAGGCTCGCGTCGCCATCGCCGTCTTTCATGTCTCCGAGTACCTGATCATAGGTGCGATTCTCTTTGATGATGTAGACGACGTGTCGGAACGGTGGATAGCGTCGCGCCGCGGGCCTGTGCTGCCAGTTATTGGCGGCGACGACACGCTTGGTGAAGCTAGCCAGTTGCGGCGGCGGCAGTGATGCGGAGAGCACGCGCAGTGTGCCATTCAACTGTCCGAGCGTGTACGCGGTCGGCTTTTCGTTCGGCCAGTTGGTGAGCGGTACGGGGCCGTCGGGGTTGGCATGAGTGCCGTGTCCTTTTCCCGAGAGCACGAGGAGTTGATCACCGACCTCGGCGATCGCGGTGGGATACCAGTCGGTCGGAACGCGCCCGAGCAACTTGCCGGTGGTTACGTCGAAGGCGGCAATGGCATTGTTGTCGGCTTCTGCTACCAGCAGACGCTTGCCATCGGAGGTAAGTGCGACGGCGTTGGGTGTGCTGCCCTCGGGCGGGGCACCGGGTGCGGCATCGTGCAGATAGCGCGCGACTCTCCGCAGCTTCGTGTCGACGACGGCCACGCGGTCGCTACCCGCGAGCGTGACGTACAGCGTCGTTCCCTTCACCGCCAGCGCCGACGGATGCCGACCGACCTCGATCCGGCCGAGATACGCGAGCGTTCCGTCTGCCAAAACGCGGAACTGCGACACCGTGCCGCCGCCCCAAGCCGAGACGAACACTTGACCGTCCGCCGCGATCGCGACGTCATAGGGATAATGATCGGTAGAGAACCGTTGCGTGATCTCGCCGGTCGCTGCGTTCACCACTGCGAGCCGATCGCCGACATCCTCGACGACATAAAGGAATTTTCCGTTGGGCGAGAACGCCAGTCCCGCCGGATAGCTTGTGCCCGTGCCGTCCGCCGTTCTTGCCTTCGCCA
>Ga0210402_10000183_pt1 | contig 71920 bp, 71 predicted proteins | sample IncBWC7MmetaG_FD_161055 | JGI IMG/M metagenome (GOLD analysis project Ga0210402, IMG submission 161055) | Forest soil microbial communities from Barre Woods Harvard Forest LTER site, Petersham, Massachusetts, United States - Inc-BW-C-7-M | ecosystem: Environmental > Terrestrial > Soil >...
TCTTTTCTGATAGTCTGCTAATTATCAACACTGGAATATTGGTCGTGGATGGTGTCTCCTTCAATGTTCGCAGCACCTCTCTACACCATCCATATCGGGCATGAGCATGTCGAGAAGAATGATGCTCGGGTGACAAAAAAGCCGCATCTGCCGCTGGCATCGCGCACGTCAGCACTCACAGCATGAGGCACACGTACCGATCATGGCTGGACGCTGTGGGAACTCCAATAGCCGTACAGCAGAAGCTGATGCGGCACGCGGACATCAGAACCACGATGAATGTCTACGGCGATGTGGTCACGGACGAAATGGCCCGTGCTGCCTTGAAAGTGGCAGTACTGGCCCTTAACGGATCGCAAGCGGATCGCAAGGCCAGTTAAGTCCTTTGTTTTGGCGGAAGCGTGTGTGAGTCGAACCCGTCAAGAAACGTAGATACAACAACTTAGACAGCACGGCTGGCACTGAAAGTTGATATTAGTACATGGTAGTCGCGTTAACGGATCACAAACGGATCACGTGAGCAAGCGCGTGGTCTAGATGCCCACGCGCCCACTCCATCAATCGTTCCCGACCAGACTGTCGGCACATCCGCTGCTTAATCGCTCATGGTGCTAAAGATATTGATCAGGGCCAGAAAGCAAAGCAGCGCAGGCACCAAAAACAGAATCCAGAATCCAACGGTCCAATTCAAGGGCATCGTATTGAGGTCCACCTTGACCTTAAACAAACTGGCGATCCAGCTATATGCCACGAGTTCAATGACTAGGATCACGCATGCCATCGCCGTCAGCGCTGCCGCGCGCCCGTAAGGCCCCATGGGTTTCTCAGCATTTGTCTCCTCATCGGGCGCAGGTTTGGTCGTTTCGCTTTTTGCGATGCGTTCTGGTTTTCTCGATTTATGCCCCGCAAAATACAGATGGTACGCAGGTATGAGAGCTAACAGCGTCCCTACCGCCGCGATCAGTGAAATCCAGTCTGATCTTGTCATGGGCTCTCTTTAGGCTCTCTCTCCGTCCAATGTTCTCACGATTAGAGAAAATATCGTGGGTTCTCTCTCTTGCCAAGCAAGTCCCGCAACACATTCTCAAACTGCGGGTTGACCTTCCAAAAATACGCTACGCTTGCTCGTCCCACGTTTCCTCTCTGAGTGCCTAACACCAGTCGCTCCAAGCTTGCCCGTTGCACAGCCGAATCGTAGTAGGCCGGATTTTGACAATGCCTCTTCAGTTCGTCGGCCTCCATCTCCCCGTGATGCAGGAGAAAATACACCAAGTCTTTGCTTTCTTCAGAAAGAGCATTGACCTTGCGTTCCGCCAACCGCCTATGCTCCTCATCGTAATCGCGGTGTTTTAGCTTCTCGATTTCCGCACTCCGCTTTGCAATCTCATTGTCCCGTTCCCCAATGGTTTTTTGCAGGGCGCTCACTGAGTCTAACCAGACTTGGTAGCAGGCTCCCACCACAGCAAACGCAGTAAGGCAAGCAAATAGAATTTTCAGCGGTGCATTGTGGAAATATATGGCGAGGGCAGCCAGAGGTACCGAGGCCCCACCACTCATCCGCGCCCCTACGTTGGGCCAGAATTTTCGGAGAAACGTCACGAAGCTGAGAGGCTCAGTCAAGGTCAGTCCGACGGGGGTGAACTAAGCCGCGATTATAACGTAGGGCGAGTCCTTGCACCGGCACAGCGACACGCTGCCAGCGTGGCTGCAAACATAAATGCAGGGCATTCTGAGAACGCGGCAGCGTATAATCACGTGTTCGTTTTTCTCCTCCCTGCTAGTAAGGGAGACCACCACATGAGCCCCCTTGATGCAGCGATATGGGTCGTCGAGTTTCTTCTGATTCTAGCCGGTTTTCTGCTCTTCGGCTGGTTGTTACTGAAGGGGTTGTTTTGGTTGGGTAAATCAGTTATTCGAGCACCAAGATTCTTCTCAGGACTTTCAAACCGTGACTGGCTCTTTTTGACACCGGTGGTCCTTGCGCTGCTTTATTGGGTGTTAAGCGCCCTCGGTCTTGCCCCTAAGTCGAAGTGAAGTTGCGACGCGGTGTTCCGGGCAGGGGCTGACGGCTTTCAACCGAGCCGCAACAATCTGCGGCAGAATGCATAGATCAGAATGCCCGCCGCACCGAAACCAGTGAGCGCAGCGATCATGAGCGTGATGAGCCAGACCAGAAACTGCGACGCGCGGTACCCTTTCTCGCGTTTCTCAAACTCCGAGAGGGCTACTGGTAAGCCCCTCTTCTGGGTGTCGTCGCTATACTTCCACGACATCCAGGTGTAGAAGATCATCTGCCCGACCTCGAAAACTACGTAGGCAAGAATCGACAGAATGATAAACAGGCCGGACCAGACGAGCAGGCGCTCAGGCAGCACCTGTTTCGTCGCGCTCCAAATGGCCAAGAGTCCAGCGTATGCGAGTCCGATTATCACTCTCGAATACGACTGCATTCTTTCGAACATTGACCTGACTACGTTGTCGTGCTTTTCAAGGTCAGACTGAGAAAGGACGGGGAAGGATGGTTGCGCTGAGCCCATGCAATTCACCTCGCAAGCCTACGTGAACCGGGGAAGGAAGAATATTTCCGGCGACAAGGGATTCTAGCAGGAACGAGCCCGCTCGCCCCGATGCGCGCAGCGCTGCCAGCGGGGCTGCAATCGCTGAAACTGAGGTACACGGCGGGCACAAAGCTTTATTTCTTCTTCCTGGACTTTCTCTTGTCTGAAAGGAATTTGTAGAGATGCTCCTCCATGTCTGGGGGGATACGAAAACCAATCTCTATCCGCTTGTCGTGGATGCGCATCGTCGCATGGGCGCGCAGCGCGAACTTTGGTTTGTTCTCGAAAGTGCTCTTAGGGTTGGTCTTTAACGTGAGCTGACGGTCTCCTGACATTGATCGGAACCTCGGTCAACAATCAGATCACACTGGGCCATCCTAAGCAACACGACCGCTCGCAACGGCCTCACAGCGGGGTCGCAAAACGCAAATGCCGGGCATCATGGGAAACGTGGCGGGTCTCTGCGAAGCATCTGCCTGCCTACCTTGACGAAATGACGTGGCGGTTCAACAACCGTAAGAATCCCTTCCTGTTTCGGATACGATGTTGAAAGCTCATTCATTCGGAAAACCTCGAACAGGAAGAACTGAGTAAAGCCGCCTAATGAACCTTCACCGTCTTGGGATTGACGTGCGTCATCACCGAACTATTCCAAGGCTCATCCACAAGGAGTTTCAATACCTGCCCCTCTGCCAGTTTAGATGTTGGATTATAGTGGGGCTGCTGAATTTCCCGCTCTACTTTGTATTTGAATTCCCATCGTTTCTTCTCATCATTGTATCGGACGGTCAAAGGTTCATATGTAGGTCTGTTACGCGCAAGCACAGTAATCATGTATATCGTTTCTCCAATCCTAGACGGTGTAATTGTTTCAAGACACTGCTTACTATAATGTGGGTCGATTGTGTCGTGCAGTAATACGACACGCCTATTATCTAACGGTTGCGTCTGCACTAACTCTATGCTCGCCGCAGGAATGCTGTTCTGGACCTTACATCTAGGGCAGACTATGGCCGATAGTTCAAGGACATCAGTGCCATCATTCATCGGCGTCGGCGTAACGATTGCATAGCTATTGCCACCCGTTAATACATCCTCGGTTTTCCGCGAGAGGCTATTCATGTTCCTAAGTGTTCTATCAAATTGCGCCTGATTTTGTTGTAACGCTTGCGCAAAATGGTTCTGGTCCTCCACTAGTATCTCCCTGAAACTGCTTCTTTCTTCAAGCCTAGTAAGTGCATCACGCGCGTCAATATTGACTCTATCCCAGTCGATTGCCCTAAATTCCAAGAATAGAAAAGCTCCAATCAGAAGTAGCCAAAATACCTTCTGAAAAGGCGGCATCTCCCCATGAACGCTCATGACAGCAGCCAACACTGCGAGGACTCCAACCGAATACCCCGGAGGTGGTAAATGGAACCACCAGAAATCAATCCACACAGCAGCCGCCACTTGAATAGCGAGGAACAACCAATCGCTCTTAGATAGCGATGGTTTGCGGATAAAGGCTTGCCGGACATCCTGCCACTGCCAAGCCATCGGATGCAACCTCCACAGGGAGCTAATCATTATAGTCTCCCCCCTGCGTGAAATGCACAATCCCGCTTATAGTCGCCTTTGTTTGTTATACTTGCCCGATTTTTGGAAGAGCCTTATGGGGCGAACAGTGATCGAAACTACACCTTCCTATAGAATCCCGAAATGCCCGCCCGGAAAAAGATCAATCTGGAAAAAGTGAAGGCATCACTCGCCACGCCCTGCCCGCATTGCGGATACCAGATTCCGCCCGGCGGAACTGCGCCGCATCAGTACGACTCAAAGGCGTTGCCCGAAGTGTGGAGTCATTTTCACCACAAGCGCGACGGCGGCCTGAAATCACGAAACTGGGGTACAGGGTGGGCACGGAATTCAATTCACAAATAGCGCTCACTTCACAGGGATACAGTAGTCCTAATCAGTTTCGTTGTACGTGGGACAGATGCTGAGCTTCAACGGCTCAGCTCCAGGGACTTGCCTATAGTAACCGCAGAAATGAACCTCATGAGAAACATGCAGGATGTCCTTGTACGCAATCTTCCCGTAGAGATAGAGATTCCACGAACCGGAAAGCACCGCCTTGACATCGTGATCGTGAGCCAAACTCAATGGGTTTGTTGAAATAAGTGTGGCATGACCTCCCGGTATCAAGTCCGATGTTGTGGTGTCTAGGGAAGCTTGCTCCGCGTTGTTATAGATCGCTTCAAACGGAAGGTCCGCACGCGCAAATTTGACGGATAGCAGCGGGTGCATGTGCTTGGCCGTGGTTTTTCCGGTGTTCTCAAGGAGCACTTTGAAATGGATCTGTTTTCCGATTGCAATCGGTTCGACCAGCTCCACCTTGGGGAAAATTGCGGGGAGCGAAGTCGCATAGTTCACCCACCAACTAAAACCGCTAAGAACGATTGCGATGATACTCAGAGTAGTTGCTAGTCGGGTCGAAGGCTTTGGAAGTGGGAGTTTCTTGGACACGCGCTGAATGGTACCACCAAACGTGGACACCCAGACGCGCGAAAGCCACTTAGAAAAGTACGGGCCAGCGTCCCGGTTAAGACGGCTGGCCCGCGCTCCTTGGTTGGATTGCCCCTGGCACCGGGTCTCTCGCGGCTAACCTGTCATTCGCCGATTCACTCTGTGTGCCGGGTTTTACTGACAGAAAGTTTGGTTTCTCGCCCCAAACAAATCGAGGTTAGCACACGAGTCAGATCGTCACGCAATCTGCCTTTTTGCCTAAATCAAGCAGGATCGGGGAACTCAAAACAGATTTCAAAGGGTGATGATTTCAGTATCGTTGTTCTCAAAGTGTAAAAGGCTTCAAAGTATCGTTTCAAGCTCTCCGCGTCGGCTGTGGCCCACGGCTGTGAACAGGAGGTATTGCTGCATCTGCCTCCGACGCCCATAAGCGCATCAACCAGAAAGACCTGCTCTGTGCCACATTTGCACTTTAGGCGTACCGTCTTGATATCTGTGATACCAGCAATGATTCTCCGTTCTATGGTCATGTTTTGCTCTCCAAGATTGATCCCAGTCTGGCGGCGCGGATCACACTACACCTGAAACCCAAGAATTACCAGTTTTGACCGTTTTTTAGCGGGTTCAAGTTTCAAAAACCTAGAACCATGTCAGGAAGGCAATGACGTTCTGTGCTCGTAACATTTTGATTCTATTGGTATTAGCTATTGACTTGTTTCGGAAAAGTTGTAAGCTGAGATCGGTCCGAGAACCAACAGGCCCGCAATTCCGACCGTCAGCCTTGCTCGCCAGTCTCAGTCTGAGAATGGCCTTCGGGGTAAGCAGCGAGCAGTGATCGGAGAAGACGCGGGAATCTGGGTTAACAGCGATCTGTAGCGCGTACCGTCAAGTCGGGAGCGTGCACTCTTTTTTCTTCCCACCCTCATTATTCTGTTGCAAAATCATTTGTTTATGTTACACTCAAACCGTGCTTGCAAGTCGTTTGCTTGCACTCCCATTTTCGAGGAAAAACAGGGGGTTTATGAAACAACTTCGTTGCGCATTCTACGTCCGGGTGAGCACAAACAACGGTCAACAGAATCCCGAAGTGCAGTTAAACGACATGCGACCATTCGCAGAGTCGCGCGACTGGCAACTTGTGGGCGAATACGTTGACCACTGTACCGGGTCGAAGGAATCCCGCCCGGAACTGAATCGACTCCTGGCCGATGCACGCCAGAGAAAGTTTGACGTGATCGTGGTCTGGAAACTAGATCGGTTCGCGCGCTCGCTCAAGCATCTGGTGATCGCCCTGGCAGAGTTCGAGTCGCTCGGTGTGCAGTTCGTCAGTCTCAAAGACAATCTCGACTTGACCACGGCTAGTGGTCGATTGATGTTTCAGATCATCGGTGCGATGGCTGAGTTTGAGCGCTCGCTGATCCAAGAACGAGTCAGAGCCGGTCTGCGTAATGCCCGCGCGAAAGGGAAGCGCTTGGGAAGGCCGGAAGTCGCAGAGGGTGTTGCGAGCCGCCAAACTCTCTGGCGTAGACGCAAGCGCGCCGCTATCGCAGACAACGCTTCCGCGTTTGGGCAGTAGTCGGATGCATCGCCAGGGATAAAACTTGCGGCAGATCGCCAGATTTTCAAGCGCGACCGTCATTCTGATTTTCATGGGAAATTGTGCGGGGGCTGGGAAAGCCAGTGAACAAAGCTTACTAACCCGGCCAGCGCCCCGCTCTCAGGAGATCCGGGCGTTCGGCTACTCGTGCGACTGAACTTTTCACGAAAACTTGTTTCCCGTTGTGCCGTAACTTCCGGCAGTGAAATTGTTGACTTGCAACTGCGCTGCTGGGATTCCCGCGAATGATGACGTTATGCTTAGCAAGTTGCTGATCGCGTTTGCGCCTTGCTGCACGGCATCGACGTTGAGCACTGCATCAAGGTAGTACTGCGTCGATGTTTCGCTGTTGGAATAGTTCCACGTCGCGCTCTGGCCGCTCACCGATCCACTGGGAGACTGCGGAGGGTTTTGCAAACTTGGGTTGCTCACCGCACCAGAACCCCCACCACTGGCCGTTGTGTACCAGGGTCCATAATTATTCGTTGGCATCTCAAGCCTCCTGTAGAGTCTGTTCGTAAATTTTCGACCACTCGACAACGCCAAAACCCACAACCTGACGAATCCCGCCAACCGAGCCGGTGGCCGTGATCGGACAGACACGAGATTCAACACATCTAGACGCCTTGCTTTGCGTCATCTGATTCCGCCGATAGCAAGTAATGCTGGCACTCAAAACAAAGTCGCGGCCATTCTCCTGAACGATCTTGAGAATCGGATCGGCCTGAATCTGGCCATAGGACAGGCCAAGTCTTTTCGCGCAAGCCTTGATGGGGATCAGTTTCATCAAGGAAGTTAAGCCTCCATCAAAACCGAAACGACAAATTCGTCGGCGTGCCTAGCCAGGGCTTTCCAGCCGTCCCAACCATCTGGCTTATAGCCCTTGGCAGTCAGCGCAGCTTTGGCCTTGTCAAGGATTTCAGCAATACGCGCTTTTCGTGCGGGAGCCTGAGCGTTGATAAATTCAACCTTGGGGAAAACGGCATTCACGCTCTTACTGATGGCCCGTGCGGCACGCTGGGCCAAGGTCAGGGGTGGCGCATCTTTTTGCATCAGAACTGGAAACCCGCAATTATCAGTGACATCTTCCACACCCGAAACCGATTTGGCGAATTCGGCGTCGGCCAGACTGTTATCCGTGCGGGATGGCGAACCATCTGGTAGCACAATCTCGCGGGCGGTAGGCTGTGCGGCTCGTTCCACACCAAGGTCATCCTCGCAACCGAAAATCTCACTCGTGATGGCGTTGTATTTCATCTAGACCCCCTTCAAAGGCGTCCAGGGCGTATGGCCATTCACGTCCGCTGGGTTGAACTGTACGAAGTTTGTCTGCGCAGTGGCCCAAACCTGTGTCGGTTCCTTCACGAACGGAAATCGCCGCTTGAAATCGGATCGGGCCATGATGGCATCGTTAAATCGCTTATGATGTTCGGCAATCACGTCTGCCGACGCACGGCCAGAGTCTCGCACACGCACGAACTCATCGCGGAGCCGCTTTTCGTCTAAACAGAAAGCTTCGTATTCTCGCTGAGCCTGTTGCGAGGAACTAATTGTTGGCTGTGGCATTTTGAGTCTCCTTTGCGTTCTCCAACTCTTGAGCCGCCGCAAGCAACGCCGGACTTGCTGCGATTTTCTTAAACAGAACCAGCGCTCGGCGATCAAGATCCATCAGCCATTTGTAATCCCAAATGCTCGAATCCGGCGTCGCTTCGGCTAAAGCCTTTTTCAGAACCAGGTCCGCGCCACGGACGGTTAACTGATACAGGTCGGCGTCATTGGCGGGTGCGGCTCGCTTCGCCACAAGGCGGTCAGCGATTGCTTGCCGCTGCTCCAGTTCGACCCGAAGGGCAAGACTTAGGGCGCTCAAATGGGATTTTGTGTCGCCCTGGATTCCGGAAATATTTGCGGCCAGCGAAATTCGTTCAGAAAGCCGGCGAAGCCGTTCGTCAGAAGCATCCATCGAGTCGGGTCCGGACAATGAATCCGTTGACGTGCAGCATTCCGCGAAATGCTTCTCGATTGCGAGCGTATCCAGACCGGTCGCAGTCGAGATCTCATCGGCCGAAGCGCCACCTTCCGCGAGGCTAACAACTGACAGGAGCATCGGACTCAAACAGACGAAACATTCAGACATTCGGCGCTCCCGTTCCCCTGAGTTTAGTTACTGCTGACAAGGGCACTCGCATCCAGCCATGACGGCCAACCCGGATCACCGGCAAGACACCTTTCTTGATGTAGCTCCTGACGGTTTGCGCTGAAATTCCGCCCATGGCTTCGCCGACTTCCCGCAAAGAAAGCAGTCTTTCGCTGAAGAGCCGACTGACTTCCGCCTGTTGCCGGAGTAATTGCTGCCCCAGTAGCGTATAGCGCTCGCCTTGCGTCCGTGGTCCAGGTAGAGGCGTACGCTTTGGATTCATGGTTTCGTAGCTCACAACATATTCTCCTACAAATGTTTTATTCCCTAATCCGGCAATAGACAAGGTTTTTCTAAGCTTAAGAAAGTCTTTGGTAGGAGACATAGGTCGGGACGCCGGCCTTTCCAGCCTTCTTCTGAACCGGCCTTCTTACTTCTACATTCCTGTCTTCCTACCCTCAGCGCATAACAGCGCATAACAGCGCATAACTGCATAACGGATATAACGTAGAACCACTCCCAACCGCGCGCCAACTTAGTAAGTCTCCGGAAGATGGGAGCGGGGGTGGTTTTGGATTCTCTCCAAAGCCGGAAAATGCTCGCCAGGTATTACAAAGGGAGTTTGGCGAGAAAGTTTTATCTGACTGAAAATAGGGGATAAATAATTTTCACCAAACACACATATATAGTGTTTGGGTTCTTGGCGGGAATCAGGGATTCCGGCTTTTCCGATTCTCTCCAATACCTATTCTCACCAATCTACCCACTTAGATTCAGGAATTCTCGCCAAACCACTTGGACTATGTTTGGCGAGAATTCTTCTTGCAATCGTCTAAGGGAAGGAATTAGATAGAGCCTCCGCCGGGCCGGCCGCCGGCAATTGAAGAGCGGGAGTCCAGGAAGTCATCGCCTACGGCGACTTCCACCCGCTCGCGTCTTGTAGGGGGTTCATCATGAAATCCCGATTCTCGGCGACCCTAATTCCAGGTGTCAGTCTTTCGGACGCTGAAGCCCGCGAGATATTGGCCGAAGTCGAGCGTCACAATCTGCTGACTGAACTGCGTGAGACTCTCAACTCCCGCCATGCCGCTCCCGCGACGAAGCCCGCGGTAGAGGTAATCAAGCCGATCCATTTAGGCCGTCAACGTAGCCAGGAGACTGTTGAACATGAACGGACTATTCGGCAGATCTTCGCCGGCCGTCGGCCGAATCAGCGAAAGGTCAGCCTGGACTATTGCGAGAAGATGGACGCCACTCCTGGGATCGAGACGAAGAAGGCATGGCAGGAGCGCCAGGGAGCTGCCTGTCCGCCTTCCTACGTCGCTGCTTGGGAGTATCCCGACCCTGATGCGCGTACCGCCTTTAAGGATCTGATCGCTAAAGAAGTAAGCCGGACTTTCCGTCGCAAGTGAATGCAGACTGATGTTGCATTCCGTCTACAGTTATACATTATCGCCGCTGTCTATGCGGGTACGACGCACTTTTTGCGTCCGCTATAAATCTCTATAGATCTTCTTGATTGTATCTTTTCCTACCTTGATACTCGGCCTCATTATGAGTCCGACTCCGAAACAGACGCCCACTGAAGCCGTTGTTATCGTCCGAAACAACCTGGCGCAGCAAATTCATTATCTGCGGAAGTTCGACGAAGAGACGACCGAACAGGCCGCCCGTCGAGTGGAACGCTTGCGTTGGGAGTTGCGGAAGTTTGTCATTCGGGAGGCGGAGAAGGTTTAACAAGAAAGGCCCCACATCCGGCCCTACCTGTCGGGCGAGCCGGACTGTGAGTCGAAAGGACTGAAGTGATGTTTGACCATAGCGCACCCATTCGCAGGGTGCAAGCGAAAACTGCGTTTGAACCGCTTCGCTTGAGCGAAGACGACCTGCTCTGCGAGATTTGGCGGATCGATGGCGGCTTGTTCGGCCTCGACCCCTTCCAACAGCGCTCCAACGCTAGTCCAGAGATGCACTTTTTCAGTGGCGAGGTCCAGCCGTGACCTCCATTCTTCCCATCGCCGGTAGTCGGTCTCCGCCTGGACTAGTTCGAGTATCGACAGCTTTCTAGGACGATTGCGACCATACAAATTTGGTAAGACAGCGACTGAACATTCAGTGATGAAAGGATCATCTATGTCCGAAGTTAGATTTAACCCGCCGGAGCGCGAACAAGCGCCTGAGGGTCCGACTACATTAGCCGTTGCTGTGATTACTGATCTTGGAATGATGCTGAACAACTTTAATAAGAACAACCATGTGATCGAGATCGGCTTCCTTACTCAGCATGCTTCCCCAATCACCGGTCAGCATATCCCTATCAACCAGCGTTTCAATATGGTTTTTGGGGAACGGGCGCTCCTTTTGGCTTTTTATCGCGCTGCCACTAACTCCAAGACGGCCTACATTCCGCGAGGATTCGACTTCCAGCAATTGATCGGAGTCAATCTCCGGGGCAGTGTCGTTCATAGACCGAAGCCGGACGGCGGATTTTGGGCGAATCTGGGCAAAGACTTCTTCCCGGCTGACCCCACCGCTCCGCGCATCATCGTTCCCTCCATCGCCTATCCGGCGGCACAAGACAATCCGTCGGAACTACAGAAAAAGATCGACGCCTCTATTCGTTCGACGCGTGAAATCTACGCCCAGCCGGCGGCCGAGATGTCCAGTTCACCGTCTACGCGAACTCCAGTTAGAGACAAGGATAGGGCAGCATTCGTGACCGGCTCTGCGGCGGTCGAGGATGTCCCTTTAGAAGAACAATAAGCCGTCGTTATCAATGCAGTCGTCACTTGCGATGGCTGATCCTGGACTCCCTTTGGATCGGCCATCGGGAGTGGCAGTTCTACCGATGCCCCGAACCGAACTGTACTTACAAGAAGCCCTGCAAATGGCAACCTCGCTAACTAACTCGGAACCTCCATTCTCTCCGCAAGAGTGCCGTCAGTACGCCAGGCTTCGATGCCCTAGCTTGCGAAACAGTGGCCGCGCGCAGATCAGTGGCGTCTGTCCGTTTCACGATGACCAAACTCCGTCCTTCTCGTGGAATCTGGATAGCGGCCTTTGGTTCTGCCACTCCGAAAACATTGGCGGCGGGCTCGTGGCCTTCGAGCAGAAGCTTTTCGGAGTTGACGCCCGCGAGGCTTACAACCGCATTGTCGCATTGCTTGAGATTCCGGTTAATACCGGCAATGCCGTCACCGTAGCCACTTACCGTTACCTGGACTCTTTCGGGCGCGAATTATGCCGCAAGCTGCGCCAACAGCCGAAGAGCTTTTCATGGCAGTACACAGACGCCAGCGGCAAACTGGTTTGGGGCCGAAATGGCATCCAGCCCCCGCTCTACAATCTGCCGGCTGTCTTGCGCTCCCCGATCATAATTCTGTGTGAGGGGGAGAAGGACTGCGACCGATTGAGCTCTCTCAACCTCTCCCGCTTCGATCCTGCCGGTCGCTCGGTCGCCATAACAACGAGTCCCGACGGCGCGGCCAAGGAGGGTCAGGCTAGTAAATGGCGTCCGGTATACAACCCTTACTTCACCGGTAAAGACGTGATCGCCATTACGGACAATGACGCAAGCGGCCGCGCTCACGCCCTTTCCGCTGGCCGTCGGATTGCTCCCTTTGCGGCCAAAGTCAGATTCCTCCAGCTGCCCGGACTGCCCGAACATGGCGATGTCAGCGACTACTTGGACGTTGGCCATACGGTCGACGAGTTGATGGCCGAAATAGGGAAAGCTCCTATCTGGACCGAAGCCGAAGAGAAGTCCAGCCTCTTCAAAACCTGCATCGAAATTGCCTCCGAATCGACCATACAAGGCGTCTGGACCATTCCCTTCTACGTCGAACAAAGCTCTATGACCGAGCTGACCGGAAAAATCAAATCGGGCAAAACGACTTTTGTTCTGGACGCCTGCCGGGCGGTTCTCGATGGTTCGGAATTTCTCGGCCAGCAATGCATCAAGGGGCCGTGCGTGATGGTCACTGAGCAAAGTGGATTCTCATTAAACGAAGCTTTAGGTCGAGCCCACCTTCTAGACCGCGCGGATATGACCGTGTGTCGCCCATCTGATGCCTTCGGCCTGACCTGGCCAGCTTTGATCGATGCGGCCATAGCGGAGTGTGAACGCCGCCATGCCGTATTCCTGCTGGTCGACACCTTGAATGGCTTGGCTCGATTAAAAGACGATGACGAAAACTCGGCCGGGGCGATGCTTCAGATCATGCGACAGCTGGAACGAGCGAAAGGCCGCGGGTGGGGAATCTTAGTTACAGCGCACGAACGAAAAGCCGGCGGCGAGGTCTACGACTCCGCTCGCGGTTCGTCGGCTGCCGGCGGGGTATTCGACACCCTGATGTCTCTGCGACGTCCGGAGGGAAAGCATCCGCGTACGGTCCGAAAGATTTCTTCCATCGGCCGGTTTTCGGAAACTCCCAGCGAATTGATCTTTGATTGGAACGAGGTCGACTGCCGCTATTCCGTTCTCGGCGACCTTGACAGCATCGCCCTGGCTCGCACCCGAGCGAAAGTAATGCTGGCTTTGCCAACTGATGAAGCCGAGGCCAAGACTATCGAGGAACTGAAAGAAGAAACCGAAGAGTCAGAATCGACGCTTCGGCGTGTCTTGAAAGAGTTTGCCAACTTGGGGCCTGGAAGGAAGGGCAGTCCTTCCCGTTACTACCAGCGGACTGCAGGAGGCAAACAATGAACCCCAATGACTGCTGCGGCCGTTGCGGCTGTGAGCGCCAGTACCATAATCCGCCTGCCTGGGAGCCGAGAACTAAAGGTCGATACATGCAAATCCTGGCGCGGACCTGCTGCAGCTCCTGCCCGCATTGCGTTTGTTTTTGCGTTGCCTTCCGGGAGCCGTATGACGGCCAGCCGTTCAAAAAGTGCGGCTACAGAGATTTCGCGAGGGAAGCGAGCGCGAACCCATGACCACATACTGCATTTTGTGCCGCGCAGAGATTCCCGAGAAACGCGCCCGCCGTGGGGCGGTTACGTGTTCCCCGGCTCACCATCAAGAGTATCGAGGTCAGAGGCGTTCTGAGCGAGCGCTGAGGTTTTGCCGACTCTGTGGCCGGAAAGCCCGCAAGCTGAAGGTTGTGGGGCCTGTGCTCGTGGAGCACAGCGCAATTGGAGAGCAGGCATGACCAGCGAAACCAGCCAATCATGGCTCACAGCCACAGAAGCAGCGAACTACCTTCGAGTCAAGCCGCGTACGTTGCTCGCGTGGGCGCGTCAGGGACACGTCAAGGGTCACATCCTAAGTGGCACACGGCGCGTGACCTGGCGCTTTTTGCGCTCCGATTTGGATGCTACACTGCGAGCGCCAGCCGTGCTGCTCACGAACGGAGGATCGGAATGAGAGCAGAACGGCATAAGACAGGAAGCGTAGTGTTCTTCAAGGAACGCGGTATCTGGAGATTCCTGCAATGGGTTGATGGCAAGCGGAAGTCCAAAACCATCGGCACCAAGAGCGAGTTTCCGACGAAGGCGTCAGCATGGCGAGCAGCGAAGTCATTGCGTGATGCAGCCGAAACCACAACGCAAGTCAGCACCAGCACCAGCGCAGCATCAACCGTCAACACGCTGGTAGAGCAGTACAGAATCGAGAAGATGCCGACACGCTACAGCACTCGCAGAACATATGACGCATGGCTGGGGAATCACATTGTCCCGAAGTGGGGCGAATGTCAGATCACAGACGTGCAAGCGCGACAAGCAGAATTGTGGCTCGAATCTCTCGACCTAACGCCACGGAGCAGAGCGGCCGTTCGCGGATTGCTTCGCATCCTGTGGGATTACGCGATGTGGCGCGGCGATGTTGCTACGCAGCGTAACCCGATGGAGCTGGTCACGATCAAAGGCGCATCGAAGCGAACTAGCAAGCCGCGCAGTCTGACGGTGGATGAGTTTCGACGATTCGTGCATCACCTGAGGGACCCATTTCGCACCATCTGTCTAGTGTGCGTGTGCTTCGGACTTCGGATCAGCGAAGCCTTGGCACTCAAGTGGTCAGATGTGGATTGGCTCAACTGCACACTCAGCGTTCAACGTGGCATCGTTCGACAGCGAGTGGATGACGTGAAAACCGAAACCTCATACAAAGCGATCACGATCACCCAAACCATGATCGAAGCACTCAAGCTATGGAAGCAAACGACTCAGTTCTCCGCACAAGAGGATTGGATTTTTGCATCCCCGTCACAGCTAGGCCGGTTGCCGTGGTCTGCCGATAGCGTCAACGATGCATACAAGAAAGCCGCATCTGCCGCTATGGTCGCGCACGTCAGCACGCACAGCATGAGGCACACGTATCGGTCATGGCTTGATGCTGTGGGAACTCCGATAGCCGTGCAACAAAAGCTCATGCGACACGCGGACATCAGAACCACGATGAACGTCTACGGCGATGTGGTCACCGATGAAATGGCTCGCGCTGCCTCGAAAGTAGCAGGACTGGCTCTAAACGGATCACATACGGATCACACGCCTAGCTAAGTCCTTTATTTTGGCGGAAGCGTGTGTGAGTCGAACACACCGGCAACATCGAAGATGCCGCCCGCCGGTTTTGAAGACCGGGACGATCACCGGACCGCATGCGCTTCCGTAATTCGTCTGGAACCGAAGCCTCGCTACTTCGGTTGCGCCACCACTCGCAGATAGGGCTTCAGGGTCTTCCATCCGCCGGGATATTTTTGTTTGGCTTGTTCTTCTGAGACTGATGTGGGAATGATCACGTCCTGCCCCGGCTTCCAGTTTACCGGCGTGGCAACGTTGTGCTTCGCGTTGAGTTGTATCGAGTCCAGCGCGCGCAGCACCTCGTCGAAATTGCGTCCGCTACTCATGGGGTAGATCAGCATCAGCTTGATCTTTTTGTCCGGGCCAATTACGAACACTGTGCGCACCGTGGCGTTGTCGGCCGCCGTACGGCCTTCGCTGGTGGTTCCAGACTCGGCGGGCAGCATGTCGTAGAGCTTCGCCACCTTGAGTTCCGGATCGCCGATCATCGGATAGGTTACCTTGTGACCCTGCGTTTCCTCAATATCGGCGGCCCACTTGCCGTGACTGGTCACCGGATCCACGCTCAGGCCGATAATTTTCGTGTTGCGCTTGGCAAACTCCGGCTGCAGGCCCGCCATATAGCCCAGTTCGGTCGTGCATACCGGAGTGAAATCCTTGGGGTGCGAAAACAGGATGGCCCAGCCGTTGCCGATCCATTGGTGAAAGTTGATTGTGCCCTGCGTGGTTTCGGCAGTGAAATTGGGAGCTTCGGAATTGATGCGTAGCGACATTTTCGTTCCTCACTAACTTTGCTGATTGATCGATGGCCGCGTCTCTTAAACCCTATAATATTAGTAGAGAATAGAATATCCAGCGGCTGGCAGCCCCTGAACCGGCCACGGCCGGTTCCGGCAGAGATTATGTTATCGCATTGGGCCGCGATTGTGCCTCAACCGCGACATGCGGCGCACGGTAAAATCCAAGGCATGGCTGCTTCAGTAAAGAAACTCTCCATCGTCCAGGTCGATGTGTTTACCGATCGCGCCCTCGCCGGCAACGCGCTGGCGGTTTTTCTCGACGGCCGCGGCCTCAGCACCGAACAAATGCAGGCGTTGGCGCGCGAAACCAATCTCTCCGAAACTACGTTCATCATTCCTGGGGAGGCTGCTGCGGAAAAGGCTCGCGGTATCCGCGTGCGCATCTTCACCGTGCAGGAAGAACTGCCTTTCGCCGGCCATCCTACGCTCGGCACCGCTTTCGTGCTGCGCGGCCAGTCCGGCGCATCAGAAATCCGCCTCGATCTGAATGTCGGGACGGTACCCGTGCGCTTCACCGAGGAGCCGCCACGGCCTACCTTCGGAGAGATGACACAGAAAAATCCCGAGTTCGGCGCGATCCATGACGTGGAGGACGTCGCGCGTCTCACGGGCCTGAGCGCGGCTGACTTCGACGACTCCGCGCCCATCCAAACCGTTTCTACCGGCGTTCCTTTCACCATCGTGGCGCTGCGTTCGCTGAAGACGCTGCAGCGTCTCCGCCTCGATCTCAACCGCTCCGCCGAATATCTGGCGCGCAGTGGGGGAAAGTTCTTTTACTTCGTTTGCCGCGAAACCGTCGATCCGCAAGCCCGCCTCCACGCCCGCATGATCTTTTACAACGGAGACGATCCGGCCACCGGTTCCGCCGCCGGATGCTGCTCCGCCTGGATGGTGGCGCACGGCGTTGCTGCCAGCGATGAGCGGGTTTTAATCGAGCAAGGTCTCGAAGTGCACCGTCCCAGCGGCATTTTTGTTCGCGCGAACAAGCAAGATAACCAAGTCGCCAATGTGCGTGTCGGTGGAAATTGTGTGGAGGTACTTCGCGGTGAAGTCACGCTCGCCATTTAGCGAATCGAAAAGCCGTTACAGTCGCGGCTTTCAGCCCGAGGGCACGATCGTTCCATCCACGAAAGTGCCGTTGGCGAACGCGCTACTTTACCTGCGCTGCGATTCTGTTTAGCATTCACTTCGCTCCGGTTCTCAAAAAGAAATATCGAATTCAAATAAAATTTGTGACTACAGTCTCCCGGTCAGGCCAATGAAGCCAAAAAAAACGATTCTTTGTGTGGACGATAACGAACAGTCACTCTCCATCCGCAAAATCCTGCTTGAAACGCGGGGTTACCGCGTGGTTGCCTGCAACAGTGGCGAGCTAGCCCTCGAAGCCTTCCGCCGCGGAGGCGTTGATCTGGTGCTCACCGACCTGATCATGCCCGGCGTGGATGGTTCGCGCCTGATCGAAGAAATTAAAACCCTCTCTCCGCAAACTCCTGCGGTGCTAATCTCGAGCCGAGCCAAAATCTACGAGCGCGAAACGCTTGCCGATGTTTTTCTGTCCAAGGGAATGTACGAGCCCATGGATCTGCTGGAACGCATTCGCCTGTTGCTGGTGCGCAAGCGCGGTCCCAAGCGACAGGTTGAGCTCCGCGGCCCTGCGGCGGAGGTGGAGCACGCGACTGTGGCGTGAGCGCGGCGCTGGCAAAAATCCCTACCACAGGCGGCACAGAGGGACACAGGGAAGCACAGGGGGAACCACGACTCACGAATTTCTCTGTGTGCCGCTGTGCCCCCTGTGGTAAGGAACTCTGTGAGTCGGCTGCGGACTGCTCCGGCGCTACCGAAGATTGCTCGCATCCTGTGATATCGTTTTCACTGGATGTCGGCATTCATTGAAGCCAGGGAACTCCGCAAAACCTACCGGGTTGGCAAAGTGGATGTGCCAGCCCTGCGCGGTATTTCCTTCAGCGTGCAGAAGGGTGAGTTCGTCACCATCGTCGGCCCTTCGGGCAGCGGCAAGTCCACCCTCTTCTATCTGCTTGGCGGATTGACCCGCGCCGACTCGGGAAGCGTTACCATCGACGGAGTGGATTTCGCCACACTTTCCGACGGCGAGCGCACCCGGTTGCGCAAGAGCAAGATCGGATTTGTGTTTCAGAAATTCAATCTTCTGCCCACCCTCAGCGCGCGTTCGAACATCGAGATCGCGGTGGACATCGCCGGTTTGGGCAAGCCCGATCCCGTGTTCCTGAAGAAGATCACCGACATGCTTGGCATTGCCCAACGTCTGGAACATCGGCCCAATGAGCTTTCCGGCGGCGAGCAGCAGAGAGTCGCGCTTGCCCGGGCTCTAATCAACCGCCCCGCCATCGTGCTCGCCGACGAGCCGACCGGCAATTTGGATTCGAAGAGCTCGAGCATCGTCCTCAACATGCTGCGCCAGTCGAATAAGGATTTGGGGCAGACCGTGATGATGATTACCCACAATCCCGAGGCGGCTGAGTATGGCGACCGCATCGTCCACATGCGCGACGGCCAGATCGTGACACCCGATGAAGATCCGCAGTGGTCGCCGCGTCATCCGATCGAACGTTGCAGTCCTGAGAGCGCGTAGGGGCCTGTGGTGAAACTCGAACTCCGAAATGCGGCGCCTGAAGACGCGTTGATGCTAATTTTGCGGCCTGCCTGAAGGCATGCCCTGATACGAATCTCTACACCACGAACTGAATAGGTTCTAAATGGCACATCGCGACGAGCTCACAAAACCGATTCTTCCCGGCAAGGGAGCGACCGACTATGAGCGCTATCTGCGCACCGACGAACTGCTGGCCCTGCAAAAGCCGCCCGAAGAACTGCTGCACAAGGACGAAATGACCTTCCTGGTCGTGCACCAGAGTTCTGAGTTGCTGATGAAGGGAGCGGCTTTCGAACTCGGCCGCGCCCTCGAATCACTCGAGCGCGCCGACTACGGCAACACCGGACGCCTGATCCGTCGCGCCATTTCGTTGCTCGATCCGACCATCGGCTTGTTGCACATTCTGGAGACCATTACTCCCTACGACTATCACCTGATTCGCGCCGGCCTCGGGCACGGCAGCGGCCTCGACTCTCCTGGATTCCTTTCGCTGCTCCACGTCGGCCCGCGCCTCGGCCACGCTTTTCACGAACAGCTCACCAGCGCCGGCCTCAGCGCCCTTAACCTCTACCGACGTTACGAAGAATTCTTTGGCTTGCACGATGTTGCCGAGCGCATGCTCGACTTCGACGAACGCATGCAGCTGTTCCGCTTCCACCATCTCAAGCTCGCCGAACGAGTCATCGGAGGGCGCGTCGTCGGCACCATGGGAACGCCCGTGGAAGTCCTGCAGCAACGAATGGAAAGCTGGTTCTACAAGGATTTATGGGACGTCCGCAACCAGATCACCGCCGCCAATCCAGCGCCGCCGGGAAAGCAGTATTGACTCCACCCTCTCAGAACACTCAGAACGACCGTCTTGCGCTCAACTGAATTTCCAGCCCGGGCGTCATGGCCATGGTGTACCGAACTGCGGAGTGTTCATGCAGCGGTTGGGTGTGCCCAGATTGACTATGTTTAGCGTATTGAAGGCCTCGCCCGGAACTGGAAGCCGGTCTTTTTCGGTGAGATGGAACGTGCGCGCCAGGGCGAAGTCGAGAGTCTGCAGTGGCGGACCGTAAACCGAGTTCCTCCCGATATTGCCAAACGTGTATGCGGGCGGCGCCGCGAATGCTGGTGGATTGACCTACTTGCTGGCTGTGCGCGTGCCCGGACCGAATACCGGTTGGCCGGTGAGGTTGGCCCTTATGGGATTTTCTCCCAAGACCGTGCCGGAGTTTGCCGTGTCTCCAAATACCGAGATGGTTGAAGGCATTCCCGATTGCACCTGGCAGATGGTGGCGAAATGCCAGTGCTCGCTAAGCAGGCGAGTCCAAGTCGCCGCCGCGTGGGCTGGAATGTCGAACACACTGCTCGGCGCCAGGCGATGCCACACGTCGCAGGCGGGCCCTTTCTCCGCCGCCAGGTCGCTGTTGATCGCCCTCACCCCGTTTTCGAACCGAGAGCATTGGGGCTATAGCCGTATTCTGGTCCTTCGCGCTCAGCGCTTCGTTGCCCATAAAAAAGCTTTTTCTCTCGCTGATTCAATACTCGCCGCCGGACATGATGCCATACAACCCCAAACGCCACGTTTGCTGCGCTGGGACGGAGTCGTTTATACTCATAAGGTCGAGCGGGAGTAACTCAGCGGTAGAGTGCGACCTTGCCAATTCTCTCCTATTCAATACTTACAACAACTTAACAGGCTCGTGGGGACTGCCAAGTACCTGAAAATACGTGTAAGGCCAGTGTCTCAACGGGTGCGAACCAGCGACCCATGTACAAAAAGAAGCAGGTTCAGTCCCCGTCGCCCCGCCGCAGCATCGCTTGTACTTCTTCCCGGAGCGGCAGAGACACGCTTCATTCCGACCGACTTTGGCGGAAGTGCGTCGTGATTCGCTCCATTGGCCACCGAGCCCAACTTGCCGTCGCTCACGAAAATATTGATAAGCGCCCAGGAGCCCAGCCGTCATGTGCGCGATGACTTGTCGCGGTTCTCCGGTAGCCGGGGAGGATGCCGGACGGTAGACTTCTCGTCAGGCATTTTGCTTTCGGTTCAATTCTGACATGGGAAGCCAATCAAGTGACCACTGAACAGGAACTTCGTCACAAATTGCGTAAAAGGCTTGCAGCTAACTCACCAAAGCTGCCTCCAACTGTGCTGTAACTAACGCCTTCACACTCGTTCCTGCCAACAGAGGCGTCTCGATATACCGAAACGAGAGCCAACTTAGTCCGATGGATATGACAAGAGCAACCAATGCCATTGCCCACGTTGGCTGGCAGAACTGTAAGAAGCACAGGTACACCAAACCGTGAAACAGGTACAAAGAATAACTAATTGTACCGATGAAGCGCAGTGGCGACCAGCGCAGGAAGAACAAAGGCTTGGAGCCCGAGTGCATCACGGAGAGGCCCACAACGCAAGCAGACATAAGCGAAAGAGCAAGCAAACCAAAAACCATGAAGAGATGATCCTCGCGAATTTCTTTGTTCACGATGTGTGGCATGGGGAGCAGCACCGCCGCCATCGTCACGAAGCCAACGCAGCCGCTCGTGACGAAAATCCTTTGGAGAAGCTTCCGCGATACCTGAGACGAAACAAGCAACGCAACAAACGCTCCATAAATTAGAGTGTCAAAGCGATGGAAGAGTGACTCGCAGGTAGCAACGCCAATGAAGAAGAAACAACGGAACACGAGTGCTGTAAAGCATATCGTGATCCCCGTAACGACCAGCCACTTGCGATTCAGGCAGAGCACCACGGGTGCCCAGAGCAAGTAGAAATATTCCTCAACACTAAGCGACCACAACACAACAGTAGCAGCCGAGATACCACCGATCAGCCCACGTGCACTATTGTGAAGAGCAGCGGGGTGGTGCCAAGTCCCAAGACCGAAAGCGTGAAAAACTGGCGCGAACCAAACAGACTGCCAGAAGAAGAGATTTTTCATCATCTGCTCCGTCGAGAAGAGGGTGTAATCGCTCATGAACGCCGACGCGAGTCCCATAACTACAAACATTAGAATGTACGGCGGTAGAATGCGGCGAAAGCGGCGGCTATAGAAACTGCCAAACGAATCAGCCCGACCGCGCAGGTTCAGAAGAACCGAGGTGATGAGGAAGCCAGACAGGACGAAAAAGATGTCAACACCAATCCAGCCGAACTTTGGCAAACCCCAGAACTGGTGAGCGAAGACTTCGTAGTGACAACCGATTACCAGAATAATAGCTGTGCCTCTGATACCGTCCAGTTCAGGAATGCGACGTGGAGCAACCCCACAAGTAGGTAAAGCAACCTCGGGTCTCCTTGATTCTAACTGTGTCATTGGTTCAGTACAAAGAAGGCATGGCCTATATTGTGTGGGGCAAACTGTCGGAGTGAGGCGACGAATAACTTGGCTATTTCTTCCTTCCTCTTCTTTGCCACGCTGTATCTCCTCGATCAAAATACTGTTTGCCATTGCATTGTGCTCAGCGCGTCCGCGCTGCCGCACTCCGGCGGACGCACGTGATCGACGACGTAGCTGGAATGGTGTTTTCCGCCATGATTGCGGACTTGAGGCGAGTATTGAGAGTGGCTTCGCCTCGTAGTGCGGCTTTCGCTGGACGCCACACCGGGCAAGGCAACAGACAATACAAGCAGCAGCACGGCAAACCGCGCTGCCCGCCAGCCACGGCGCGAGCACCCTTCGGTTGGTTAATGGGACTGCATCGCATGGTCAGAATTAAGTTCGTATTTCCTTGCCTCAGTCTGGCTTGCTTTGGCGTGTTGGCTGAGTGTTGGCGAGGTCGGGTTGACCTTTACAGTAGGCTCAAAGGATCGACATTACTGGTTACTCCCGTTCACCATGCGTGGTGTCCGCCCGGTGTCTTGCTGCGCTATTGCAGGCGTGGTGTCAGCAGACACCGTACAGCAAGGACTCGGACTTTTTGTTCCCGTCGTTCAAGTTCCACGGCAAGCAGCCTCGAATCGGCAGCATGATCGTATAGGACTACGTTAGACCTGCGGCTGTCACTGCTGGAGTGATCCCTGAGCATTGCCCGAGATTCGGGTTTCACAACCTGAGGCACGGGCTTTCCACCTTCCTGATCCAAAACGGCACGACCCTGTGGTGGTGCGGCGTATGCTTCGCCAGTCGCATGTTGACATGACGATGCACTACGTCCACAACAGTCACAAGGCAAGGAACGCCCAAACACAGTTCATCGAGCGTTTCCTGCCGAACGGTGGTACTGTGGCTGATGCGGAAGAGCCGAATGACGAAAAAGCGGGTGCCAGTGCGGGTAGTGCGGTAGTGCGAGTAGTGCGGGTGCAGTGAATTGTCAGCAAAACAGCAAGTGCTGTAGAATGGGAGAACGAGCGGGAGTAACTCAGCGGTAGAGTGCGACCTTGCCAAGGTCGAAGTCGCGGGTTCAATCCCCGTCTCCCGCTCCAGTTTTTTGAAGCCCTGCATATGCGAGGGCTTTTCGTTTTAGCGTATTAGACGGCGCGGTAGCCAAGTGGTAAGGCCGAGGTCTGCAAAACCTCAATCGTGAGTTCGATTCTCACCCGCGCCTCCAACCTTCGCCGCGTCGTCCAGGCGGCCGAGCCAGACAATCTAGCAGCAAGTGAGGGAACGGGAATGAGAACATCAACCTTAGTGGGAGTTTTGGTGGTGCTGCTCAGCTTGGCAGCGTGGGCAGGTGAGGAGAGCAAGTCCAGCCAGGCCGCTCTGAGCAAAGAAGCGAAGATCACCATGGAACAGGCGCAAAAGACCGCCTTGGCCAAGGAGGCTGGCAAAATTCAGTCGAAGGAGATTGAACGGGAAAAAGGAAAGCTGATCTACTCCTTCGACATCAAGATGGCGGATGGCGTCCACGAAGTCAACGTCGACGCGATGACGGGCGAGGTTGCGGAAGACACAGTCGAAAGTGCTGCCGCCGAAGCCAAAGAGAAGGCGGCGGACAAAAAGCAAAAAACAAGCGAGAAGGCTGCTCCGCCAAGCGATTAGAAATGCTGGTGGAGCGCCGGGCGTCCCCGCCCGAACGGGCCAGACGCCCCTCCCCCCAGCGTATGACTCATCATGCGGTCGCGGTATTAGAGCCGCGCGCAGACCGACTTGGTCTGGGTGTAGAGCGCGAGAACGTCTTTGCCCATCTCGCGTCCCCAACCAGACTGCTTGTAGCCACCAAATGGCAGTGCCGCGTCGAAGATGTTGTAGCAGTTAATCCAGACCGTTCCGGCGCGCAGTGCGGCCGCCAGCCGATGCGCCTTCGAAATATCCTTCGTCCAGATGCCAGCCGCGAGACCATACATCGAGTCGTTGGCGCGCGGCGTTAGTTCTTCCGGATTATCGAACGGAATCGCCGTCACCACCGGGCCGAAAATTTCTTCCTGCACAACGCGCATATTGTCTTTCGTATTCACCAGCACGGTGGGCTCGACAAAATATCCCTTGTCGCCCAGTTTCTTTCCGCCAGTCATCGCCGTCGCGCCTTCGGACAAGCCAATCTCCAGGTAGTTGCACACCCGCTGCAACTGCTCCTCGGAGACTAGCGGACCCATCGACGTGTCTGGTTCCATGCCCGAGCCGACCCGGATCTTCTTGGCCTTCGCCGCCACACCCTCCACCACGCGATCAAACACCGGCCGCTCCACGAACAGACGCGAACCGGCGCAGCAGCATTGTCCGTGATTGAAGAAAATGGCGCTCGCGGAACCGGCGATCGCGGTGTCCAGATCCGCATCCTTGAACACGACGTTTGGCGACTTGCCGCCGAGTTCGAGCGAGACTTTTTTCAGATTTCCGGTGGCTGCGTGGACAATCAGCTTGCCCACTTCCGTCGATCCGGTGAACGCAATTTTATCGACCAGATCGTGCGCTGCCAGAGCCGCGCCCGCCGTCTCGCCATATCCCGGGACGATGTTGACCACGCCATCGGGAAATCCGGCTTCCATAATCAGCTCGCCCAGACGTAAGGCGGAGAGGGGCGTCTGCTCAGCCGGCTTCAACACCACTGTGCATCCCGCGGCAAGCGCCGGCGCCAGTTTCCACGCCGCCATCAGCAGCGGGAAATTCCATGGGATAATCTGGCCCACAACGCCGACCGGCTCGCGGAGCGTGTAAGCGTGGTAGTTAACACCCGGCGTATAGGGCACCGAGAGCGGAATGGTTGTGCCTTCAAGCTTGGTCGCCCATCCCGCCATGTAGCGGAACATTTCGACGGCGAGCGGAACATCGGCGGCGCGCGCCACGGTGAGCGGCTTGCCGTTATCAAGTGTTTCTAGCGTGGCGAATTCTTCGAGGTGCTCTTCCAGCAGATCGGCGAGTTTCCACACCAGCTTGCTGCGCTCGGAGGCCGTCAGGCGCGACCAGGGACCACTGTCGAACGCCTTGCGCGCAGCCTTTACGGCAGCATCGATGTCCTGGCGATCGCCTTCCGCGACCTGCGCCAGAACTTCGCCGGTGGCCGGGTTGTAAGTTGGGAAAGTTTTGCCCGAGGCGGCATTTACCCACTTGCCGTCGATCAGCATTTTGCGCGGTTTTCCGATGAAGTCGCTGACGCGTGAATCAATCTGGATTGGGGAAATTGCAACGCCCATAGATCCTCCTTAACGAGATCGAGTGAGAGGTTTGGTTGAGGTGAAATGACCTTGGAAAAATACTAATCCCGCAGGATGGGGAAGGCAACTGGAATGGATTGAATCATTGAGCCATTGAGCCATTGAAACATCTTTAATGCCTCAATGACGCAATGGCTCACTGGCTCAGCTGCTAGTGATCATGTCCGTGGTCCCCGTCATGATTCTCATGATCCCAGTGTCCTTCATGCATCTGCCAACCCTGACGATAGTGATCATAGTGAGGATGGTTCCAATAAGCCCCTTCATAGGGCGGACGATCCCAGCGCCCTGCTACCCACCGGTAGTGATGTCCATGCGGGGCCCAGTACCCTTCTATCCAGGTGTAGCCTGGGCCCGGTTCTGGCCCACGCTGCTCGTACCGGTAGGCAGGTGGTGCGCCTCCAATGTACACGCCAATCTGTCCCGAAGCAGGGACAGTGAGAACAGCTGCGAACAGGACGCCATATATCCACTTCAATTTCATTTTGTATCTCCTATGGACTACTACTTGACTCTATCGAGTTCTTCGGCTAAACCCTTGAAAAACGTTTCCCGCATCTTGGCCTTAATTTTGCGTCGTCCCATGTTGCGTCTTACGTTGCGGAATCTTTCTGGCGAGTGGCTTTAACTCCCGTCAGGATCCCGAGCCCCACTAGCACGATCCCACCCACCACAATCCAGTGCGTCGGTACGTGCATCAAGCTTGCACCGTAGATGAGCCCGGCAACCACCAGTACAAAACCGGTCAGGTAAATTCCAAATGACATAAAGGCTCTCCATTCTGGTTGCCACCGCCCTTCTATCGGGGAGGCAGCTTCTGCCCGGCCGGAATCGCTTTGCCTTCTTCCGCCGTGAGACGAGAGGGATCGCAATAGCCGTAGCCGTTTAAGCAAGACGTGTAGTTACGTTTATGTTCCGCGTCGGCCAGCATCTTGGCTTCAGAGGGATCCAGCTTTGCGTAGTCACAACCTTGTTGGCCTGACTTACAGGCGGAGATGTTCCGCTGGTGTTCTGCGGCGGATGTCTGTCCGGCTTCCGACGGATTGAGTTTGGAGTGGTCACACTCGTCCCAGCCGTTCTCGCAATTTTGCGCGTTGCGCTTATGTTCCCCGGCGGTCACTTCGTTCATTTCCGAAGACGTCAGCTTGGAGTGATCGCAAAGGCCAATACCGTCTTTGCAGTCCGACAAGTTGGACTGGCGCCTGGCTACGGCTACTTCTCCGGCTTCCGCCTGGGTTAGTTTGGCGTGGTTGCAGGAGCCAGCGCCTTCTTTGCACTCAGCAACGTTGCGCTGTTTTGCCGCGATTGACCATGCGCGAGCCTCGGATGGAGTCAATCGTGAGGGATTGCAAGTCGCCATTCCTTCGTTACAGTCTGAAACATTGCGCTGATGATCGGCGACAGCCCATGCCGCCGCTTCCGGTCCAGTCAGTTTGGAGTGATCGCAGGAATTGAAGTTGTTCCGGCAATTCGAAACTTCGCGCTGGTGGCTGGTAACGGCTACTTCGGCCGATTCCGTCCGCGTCAGCTTGGAGCGGTCGCAAGATGCCCAGCTGTTCTTGCAGGCCGACAGGTTCCGCGCGAGGTTCGATGCGCGGTCCGCCGATTGGGCAATCAGGAGAACCGGCCACAAGGCGATGCAGGCAATTTGCGCTCCAATATATCTCCGCGGGCAGATTCTCATTTTCCGGCCGCCGTTCGGGAATTGGATAAGCTGACCGAGACCGATACGCGGTCCCGGTCAGCGCAAATCATCTCCAGCTCGGAGATACTTTTTGACTTAGTTCTTGTTTTCATTGAGTTCCGCGATGTGAGCCTGGTGGCCCGCGTCGGACACCGCCTTCACAAAGGCGTCTCCGCTTCGGGGAGTTGACGCCTGTCCCGAAAGGATGTTGCGGAACATCATCCTCTTGCCATAAATGGCCCGAGTTGAGTCGTCGTCCTGCTCCACTACCGCACCTTCCAATGTCAGGCCAGCGAACACGCCCTTCGAACGCGAATAGGTCAGTACTTCAGTGTTCATCAGCCAGTCGGTTCCGGCGGAAGCGTGACGGCCTACCGGGCCCGCTGCCACCGATCCTTCACCGGTGAGTTCGAACTTGCTCGAAAGCAAATGCTGTAAACCACGGTCGTTCATCACCAGCATGACCAGATCCACGCCTTCGATTCCGATCTGCAATCCCCAACTCCCACCGCCAACCGAGACGAATGCGGGAGCGCTCCAGCCTTCCGGCGTGCGGCAGGAGGCCACTCCGCGGCCGTGCTTGCCGCCAATGATGAAGCCGCCTTTGATCAAGTTGGGCACTACGACTATGCACTTCGAACCGGTCAACACTTCCTCGGGGATCCCTTTGTCGGGAGTCGCCATAATCGATTGGAGAACATCGACGGATTTTTGCATGCGGTCGACCGTGTCTTCCCGCGCCGAGCCAGCCCAGGCGAGGGTTCCAACAAGACCGATCAAACTCATCATGAGCAGCGATATGAGCAGCGAGACTATCTTTTTCATATGATTTCTTCCTTTGGGATCCACTGAACTAAGAGGGGAGGACTTCAGATAGGCTGACTTAGTTCAGGCAACCTGAAAGAGCGAGAAGAAGTTACCCGTCTCAACCATCATTGTCGCTCAACCACCAAGAGGACGGCTGGTCTACATTGCTCACTTTTGCCGGTCATCTAAGTCGATTACCCAAAATGAGATTCCCGGTGACCGCAATGCCGGGCCGATACTTTCGCGCAGGATGAGCAATCTTGCACAGAATGACGCGCCCTAACGTGTCATCGTCAACCTTGGCGGAGATGCCAAGTTAAGGATAAGGAAGAACTTTCTCAACAGCACTTCCCTGGCCTCCGAGCGGAACCATCCGTACTTGGGGAGAAAGAATGAAGGTGGATCGTTGATGCAGCGCGCTTTTCACCGATTTCGTGATCGGTTTCGCAGACGCCTCGCCGCCATTGCAGCCTCGGTCTCGAAGCTGTTTGCATTTATCACGCCAACGGCTCCCGGTTTCGCATCGCAGCGGATGTGCCCCTTTTGCGGGCTAATCACGTCGCGGTCCAAGAACTCTTGCCTGGAATGCGGAAAGTCGCTCGCTCCGGCCAGATAGGCATGACCAGACTGGCATCACAAGTTCGAAGACTTTGCAGCAGCGCTCATTTTGGAGACCCTCATCATTGAGCGAGGAGATCAACAATGCTTTGGACAATTTTCGTTGTGCTTCTGATTCTGTGGCTACTGGGTTTCAGCCTCCACGTGGCCGGCGGTCTGATTCACTTGCTGTTGGTGATTGCGCTCGTGGTGCTGGTCATTAACCTGGTGAGCGGCCGCCGTGGGGTGTAAGGCCGTCGCTCGGGATTTCGAGGATCCAAATGAAAAAGCAGTACCTGCACCTCTCCGCTTATTCGTGCGACAAATGTGCCGGGCCGGTCATAGCGGGCTCGATCGGAGTCCGCGAAAATGAAATATCGAAAGAGACCGACATTCGAGGAGTGGGGGCGATTTGCCTGTCCTGCGGCCATCGGCAAAGTAAAGCCACCGAATCCGGCGTGACCCTCTCCTTTCCACCCCGGCAATGGGAGTCGATAGGAGCGATCAAGGAGAGTTCTGTCATCGCAGAATTACTAGCGGTCACCTCGGAAACTTATTGAGTCGCCACCTGCGAGCACCCGCGGGTCTCAGGACGCTCGCGTACGCGCACCAGCAATGCTGAGCGCGATCCCGCCCGCGATCAACACGACACTGATGGTGGGCGAAACATGCTCGCTGTGACTGGTCTCAACGCCGAGCTTCGCATCTCCAATCTTAATGCCCTGTGTCTCGGTGTGGGGGATCGGAACAATCAGGGATGCGATGCCGAGCGCAACCAGGAGCAGGCCTGCAAACAGCAAAATTTTCATATCGCCCTCATTAGTACGAAATTTGCGCTGCGGCGAGCTGCTTAGTCGTGCAGAACAACACCAAGCAGCGAGCTGTGGACCTGCAACCCGCCTTCCGGACCGCCGGAGTAATCGACAAAACCCAGCTTCCTGAAGCGGTTCATGAAAAAGCTCACTCGCGAACGAGTCGTGCCCACCATTTCGGCTAAACTCTCCTGACTGATTTTGGGGACCACGGTCTCGGGCACGCCGTCCTTGCCAAAATGAGCGAGCAGAAGCAGGACTCGAGCCAGCCGCTTTTCGCTGGAGTTAAACAGCTGGTCGACCAGATCCTCTTCATAACGGACATTCCGCGCCAGCAAATACGCCACGAACAGATCGGAAAACGCGTGTTCGCGATGCAGCGCGCTTATCATCGCCTTTTTGTCGATCCGCTGAATTTCACAATCCGTCATCGCCGCCGCGGATCCCATGCGCAGGGCCTGACCTGCCAGTGTACCCTCGCCAAAGAAGTCTCCCTCACTTAATATCCCGATAGTCGCTTCTCGGCCGGTCTTCGAGACCACGGTGAGCTTCACTTTGCCTTTTTGGATATAGAAAACCGCGTCCGCCGTATCCCCTTGCGCGAAGATTCCCTGCTTCTTGGGGAATGTCAGGTTCTTCCTGCCCCCGCCAATGGTCGCGAGGAAGGTGTTGGGATTGAACTCGCGGCCCTTCTTATTCGCTTGTGTAGGGGAGCCCATGAACTTCCAATTTTAATCCTAAAGGATGGTGGTTTGTCTCATAAATTTGTGATGCCGCACCGCTAAGCTTCTTCTGGTTGGGGATTCTGAAATTCACAATGAAGCGAAGCGCGCAACCGAGTATGGGCCTAAAAAGAGCAGGGAAACGTGGCCGTCCGTCAGGGAAACAAACCATTGTATTGTGCTTTGCCCAGCCCTTAAAAGCCCGTGTCTTTATGTTTTATGGGCGCTGGGCTCGGGATTCTGACGGGAACTAAGGCAACTCACCAGAAGGATTCCGCAACACAAAACCAAGCACGCGGGAGAGACCAGAATGAGATTGAATTGGATATGCGGAGTACTGTTCGGAATCGCTCTCACCATCCCTGCTTCGGCGCAGATTGGGGTGTACATCGGAACCCCGCCACCTCCGTTGCGCTACGAGCAGCGGGGGCCGATTCCAGGCCCGGGCTACGTTTGGCTTGAGGGGTATTGGGCCCCGGATGGGCATCACTACCGGTGGGTGGCAGGGCATTGGGAGCATCCGCCTTACGAAGGAGCATATTGGTTACATCCTCACTACGATCACTATCGTGAAGGCTGGAGACTGCATGAAGGCCATTGGGATCGTGAGGACCACGATAGGGATCGCGGGCACGACGACGATCACCACGAGCACGATCATTGATCGTTGAATATTGATCGTTTTGATCGTTGAAGATTGACGATTGAGCTATTGCCGAAGTTTGACGCTTTCGCCCACGGCCATCAGGAAAATAGCGCTCTTGCCTTCGGCGTGTGGGGAGAAGAAGCGGGTCACGTCATCGTCGTAAAAGGTGAGGCCGGTGGCTCCCAGGCGCTGGGCATAGGCTGCGAGGTACAGCTTACCGCCGAGGATGCCAGCTTCCAACTGTACGGCACGATAGCCGCGATTTCCAAAGCGAGCGAAAATCGGCCGCAAGCCTGCCAGGAAGAAAATATCGACGGCGGCATCGGCAGGCAACTGCTGTTCTAATCCGAGGTAGCCGGCTTGGTCGCGAAAACTTCCCTGCTTCAGACACTCGAGCATTCCATGGTCGCGGTGGAAGGCGTACGCTCCGGGCTCGAGACCTTCGACGGCGTGGACAATCAGGTAGAGATGGTTGAGCTGAGATCCGAAAGGATTGAGGAAGTCGGCCGGTATGCCGCGCGTTGCCCGGTCGAGCATGGTCGAGAGCTGGGTCAGGCGGATCGGCGTGCGTGCAAACTGGCGGCTAGAGCCGCGACGCAGGATAACCTGCTCGATGGGATCGCGAGCCATTTCCGGGTCGGACGAGGGCGTTAGTTGAACGACGGGTCCGGCGGGCGGCGGAAAGTCCGTCGGGTCCGTGCTACCGATTTCAGCGCGGCCCGCTGCAGTGTGCCCGCGCCACGCCGTAACTTCCTCGGCTGAATCGAGCGAAGACGCGGTGTGCATTTCGCGCATAAGTGGATAGTCAATCTCGTTCCGTGAGAGCGGCACAGTTTCGAATCCGAGCGGCGAGATATCGGTGAGCAGTCGGGCAGCGGTTTCGGAAGGCGCGGCGGGGCGGGCAGAAAGCCTGGAATCGTGACCGAGGGCCACCAGCGAGAAGGCCACCTCACGCTGAGAATCGACATCCAGCAGGCGGTTTACCGTCGCGTCCACAAACCCGCACACTACCTTGGCGGGCAGGCCCGAGGCGGTGGCGACAGCCAGCAGGTTGGCGAGCAGGGTGCCGTTGTCCCAGCCAAAATGGCGGTAGGTGCGGGCTTGATACTTCCAGGAATTTCGCCAGTAGGTGCAGGTGCAGACGATGGTGAGCGGCGCGTGAGCGATGGCAGGTTCGCCGCCGGTGGCCTCGACCAGGACGCTGCGGTAGTCTCCGGCGCGCAGCTGGCGCAGGCCGAACTCGGCGGGAGCGAAGTGATAGACGCCGGCCGGAAGGTTGACGAGGTCGCCGCAAACGAGATAGAGCTCAACCTCGTAGAGCGCTCCGGTGCAGGCGGCCGCGCGAAAATAGATTTCGCCGCCCGAATATTTTCTCTGCCGGGTGATGCCCGCCGAAAGGTACAGGAGTTGTGCGACCGCCTCCAAGTCTGGAGCGGCATTGGCCTGGACGGGATCGAGGAGGCGGGCGGCGATCGCAGAAAGGGCAGCGACTCCCGTTTGGCGCACTTCGGTGGGCAGGCGCGATGGTTCCAGCGAGGTGTAAATCTTGAATGGCAAGGGCTGGCTGCCAAAGTCCAGGAAATGCGGGTTGGTGCGAACGCTGGTGTAGGAATGCTTGGTAGCTTCGTGGTAGTTCCAGGCGGCTTCGGTGCTGATGTTGGTGGGCATTGGCTGGAGTCGTGATGTCAAGTTGCTTCTGTCAATAGGGAGAGGATACGGGTTTTCCATTTCCAGGTTGAGTCTCCGGAAAATGGAGTAGATGATGCGATCCACACTCTCTACGTTCACCAAACACATCTCTCATATGAGCAAGAGTAGGATCATGGCGGCAGTATGTATGTTCTTCTGTTGAAATGCTAGCCTGAAACCGCGATGCGTGACCCTCTCTTCCATCTCGTCATACTGATTGCGTTGCTGCTTTCGCTGGCCGCAAACTTATCGGGCACAACTTCCGCCCATTCGGCTGCCGCCCGCTGGACTGTTGTCACTCACCCCGCCCGCCTCGTCAACGGAATGCCGGTACTCTTCCGAGTCACCACCCCGAAGCCGGTCCGCGCGCTTTCGGGCAACTGGCTTGGCCACGAGATCGCGTTCAGTTTCGACGCAAGCCACAAATCATGGTTCGCGCTCGCCGGGGCCAGTCTTGAGACCAAGCCGGGAGCCTATCCCATCCAGCTTCGCGGAGAGACTTTCGCCGGTCAATCTGCCGGACCTCCGGACGGGGAAGCCATCTCATTCGAAAAGAAGATTCGCGTGGAACGCCAGCGCTATCCCCGCGTGCAGCTAAAGGTTCCCGGACGCTATATCGCGCCCAGTCCCGAGGACCAGCGCCAGATCGACCAGGACAAGGCAACAAAAGCCCAGGTCTTTGAAACTATCAGCGGTGACCGCGAATGGAAAGGATCATTTGCTGCTCCGGTGAATGCCGAGATCTCGGACGTGTTCGGAGTCGAGCGCGTCTTTAACGGTTCCGTGCGAAGCACCCATCAGGGGCTCGATTTCCGCGTGCCTAGCGGAACGCCGGTCGCCGCTGTTAATAGCGGGCGCGTCATCCTGGCGCGGCCGCTGTTCTTTGAAGGGAATTGTGTGGTGATCGACCATGGCCAGGGCCTGCTGACGCTCTATCTGCATCTGTCGAAATTTTCCGTTAAGGAAGGCGACGATGTCAGCAAAGGCCAGCCGATCGGACTGAGCGGGGGCACTGGACGCGCTACCGGCCCTCATCTGCATCTGGCCGTGCGCTGGCAGGGGGTGTATCTGAACCCGCAAGGGCTGCTGAAATTGGCATTGCCGGGAGGTGAGAGGGATGCTGGGACCGTGCCCGCGCGATGAGTCATACGGTGGAGTGAACGGCGTCTCGCCCGTCCATCGCTGCCGAAGCCGGGCGGGAGGCCCGGAGCTACACCAGCAGGCGTCTAGTAGCCGGAAGCTAGGAGCGCATCTTCCGCGTCCAACATGCCATCGCGAAACGTAACGCTCCTCCCTGAGATCGCGGGAATTCGTTCGCCCGGAATAATGATTCCCACGAGGTTCAGCGGATCCGCGGCCGCGATGGTGACGCGTTCACTATTCGCATCGGGGGGCAGCTTGCGCTGCGCGCGCAACGATTCGACCGCCACGGGGAGCGCGAATTGCTCTCCCAGAAATCCATCGACGAAGCGCCCGCCGCGCACTTCGCCGCGGTCCTCGAGACGGCGGTAGCCGATCTGCAGCTCGCGCCATCGCGGCAGATTCGTTTCGCGCACCAGCAGGTCGCGGAAGACGACGCCGTAGCGCCGCAACAACATCCAGCAGCAGGATTCGACACTGCGGTCGCGATCCGCGCCTTCGGTGTGCAACAGGGACCAGCGCCCCGGCGCATGCCGCGGCCGGCGGGCTTTTCCGATTACTTTCGCAAGTCCATTTCCAGCCGTACTCTTTGGCGTTACCAGGGAACGCAGATTCTCGAATCCGTCGGCGGTCACGAGGCCCGCTGCGACCAGTTCCCAGAGTCCCGTTTCGACTTCCGCTTTGAGCCGGCACGTCGCTCGCACCATGTCGGGAAAAAATAACGCGCCCCGCTGCTTCAAAAGTTCAAGCACCGCCTGCGCCACCGGACTTAAGAACGATGTAGCGGAATCTTCCGCACCGGGATGATGCGGTCGTAACCAGTCGGCATCTTCGCGCACAAAAAATGCAATGGGCGCGACCCGCGTCGGAATCACTCGCCGCCTGTTCTCGAGGCCGTTCTCATCGCGCCCCGTTGCTTCAAGAGTCGCTGGATGTGGCGACAGCCGGCCCCATCCGACCACACCTGCCAGGCACAGCCCATCGAGGTGTGCCGGATCGTAGTCCGAGATTCTGCGTGCCAGCACAAATCGCTCCCACGCGCTTGCCGGAATCTCAAACCCCTGCAACTGGCGAATCACTTCGAGCGTCCCATGCTCGCCGCGCACCTGCGTGCCCGGAGCAATATGCTGCCAGCGCAAAAGCCAGTTCATAAACCGGGATGCCGTGACCGGGGCGATCTGCTTGCGCAAGGTCGCGACCGTCAAGCGATGAATTCGAGCCAGCAGACGGCGCTCGCACCACTCTATTTCGGCTTCCTGTGAAGCAGATGCTGCGGGGCGCGCACCGGCGGGTCGGAACCTCCCGCGCAGGATTGCTCCGCTGGCCTCCATGCGGAGTAGAGCTTTTTCAATCTCGGAAGCGGGCAGGCCCAGCAACTCGCCAACTTCTGACGCCGTCGTCGGCCCGAGGTACGGCATCCATCCCTGAACCGCGGTAAGCAAAGCATCATCAAATCCAACGGGTGTGGGGGCGGGGCTCCGCCCCGCCGCTTCGGGGCAAAGCCCCGTCACTACGCAATGAATTGCCTCGAACCATGCAATCCGCTCGGCAGCTACCCAATAGGGTTTGCCCGCGGCTTCCGCGACGACGGCGCGATTCTCAAGTTGCAGCCGATCAAGGAATTGAGTCCAGGGAGCGCAGAGCTTCGAGCCACCAACTTCAAACTGAGAGCTGACAGCTGAGAGCTGAGAGCTGCTCTCCGGCACCATTACCATCGTATGCAGCACATCATGCAATTCGTCCGCGTCGCGCACATCCGGCCAGGCCTCCTGCTGCACCTGCGCAATGGCTGCGGGATCGAGCGCGCCTACTTCCTCAAGAACCGACGCCGGCAACACTCGCCGCATCTCGACCGCCCGCGCGCGGCGCTCCTCGAGCGGCGCATCATCAAGGTAGGCATACGGATTCGCGTTGAGAATTTCGTGCGAGAATTGCGACGGCACCGGAGTGTCAACCGCGAGGCAACGAATCCGTCCCTGCTCGATTCCACGCAAGACTTCGCCCAGGCCCTCGATATCCAGCGCCTCGGTGAGCACGTCCTTCATTACCTCGCGCACCAGCGGATGGTCGGGAATCTTGATGTCGCCTTCGATGTTTTCCTGGCACGCGGCTACATCGGGAAAAACGGAGGCCAGCAGGTCATCCGAGCGCATGCGCTGAATCTGCGGCGGAACTTTCTTGCCACCCTGAAAACGCAACAGCGCCAGGGCTCGCGTGGCGTCCCAGCGCCAGCGTGTCTGAAAGATGGGCGAATCGAGCGCCGCCTGCTCCAGGATCGGCGGCATGGTCTCCGAATGGAGGAATTGAAAAACGTCCGCCAGAGGAAAGCTATGCTGCTCGGCCAGTGCGATGTTCAAGCCGTTGTCGGTGGCCGCCGCCTGCAGTTCGAAATTGAAGCCGCGGCAGAAGCGCTTGCGCAGCGCCAGCCCCCAAGCCTTGTTGATCCGTCCGCCAAAAGGCGCATGGATAATCAACTGCATCCCGCCGCCTTCGTCAAAGAACCGTTCGGCGATGATCGTCGTCTGCGTGGGCACATCGCCCAGCACGACGCGCCCCTCGAGGATGTACTGAATCAGTTGCTCGGCGCCCGATAGATCAAGTCCACATTCCTCTCGCAGCCAACTCACCGCGTCGGCCACTATAGGAAGACTGCGCCATCCTTCTACGGGAACCACGCCCGGCAACCGGTCGCTGATCTCTTTGCGCAATTCGCCCAACTGCTGCGAGAGTTCGGCGGTGCGCGCCGGAGCTTCTCCGCGCCAGAAGGGCACCGTGGGCGGCGCGCCGTGCGCGTCTTCCACCAGCATGCGCGACGTCCTCGATTCGACACGACGGATTCGCCATGAGGTGTTTCCGAGCAGCATGATGTCGCCCGCCAGGCTTTCGACGGCGAAGTCTTCATCGACAGTTCCGACTGAGCCGCCGTCTGGCTCCGCGACCACCGCGAAGAGGGCATTGTCAGGAATCGCACCGCCGCTGGTGATCGCCGCCAGGCGCGCGCCGCGCCGCGCTCGCAGCCTGCGGTTGATGCGGTCGTGATGCAGGTAAGCGCCGTAGCGGCCTCGTTGCGACGCGATTCCTTCCGACAGCATCGTGAGCACCGCGTCGAATGTTTCGCGAGATAGACTGCGATAGGGATAGGCCCGCTTTACGAGCGCGAATAAGTCATCCTCGTCCCACCCGCCGTTAGTGGCGCCGGCGTCCACCCCGGCTGTCACGCCAGGTTCATTTTGGACTGACTGTTGGGGGCGTGACGCCTCCACGGCAGCCGCCGGGACGGCGGCGCTACCAGCGGCCGCACAGCAAGCGACAATCTGCTGTGCAAGCACATCGAGCGAACCCTCCGGGAAAATCAGCCGGTCGAGTTCGCCCAGGCGAATCGCTCGTACAAGCACGGCGCATTCTGCCAGATCGTCACGCGTGGTGACAAAGAATCGTCCTTTGGGAACCGCGCCGCGCCAGTGGCCAGATCGTCCCACGCGCTGCAACGCAACCGCAATCGAGCGCGGCGAACTGATGTGGCACACCAAATCCACCGTTCCCACGTCAATGCCGAGTTCGAGCGATGCGGTCGCGACCAGCACTTTTACCTGGCCCTCTTTCAGCTTTCGCTCCGCCTCCAGACGCAGCTTGCGTGACAAACTCCCGTGATGCGCCGCTACGTTGTCCTCGCCCAGCCGCTCCCCTAGTTGATGGGCAATGCGCTCGGCCAGCCGCCGCGTGTTCACGAAGACCAGCGTCGAGCGGTGCGCGTTCACCAGTTGCACGATGCGCTCGTAAATCTCGTCCCACATCTCATTCGAAGCGACCGGACCAAGTTCCGAAGAGGGAACCTCCACCCCAATGTCGAGGGTGCGCTTGTGGCCAATGTTGACGATTACCGGATCGGGGCGAGTTCTTTCGGAATCGGAGTTGCCTGCGAGAAAGCGCGCAACTTCCTCAATCGGCTTCTGCGTCGCGGAAAGCCCGATGCGCACCGGCGGGCGATGAGTTAGAGCTTCCAGCCGCTCCAGCGAAAGGGAAAGATGCACGCCGCGCTTGTCATCGGCGACGGCGTGAATTTCGTCCACAATCACGGTCTCAACATCGCGCAGGATGGCGCGGCTCTTCTCCGCCGTCAGAAGAATGTAGAACGACTCGGGTGTGGTCACTAGAATGTGCGGCGGGCGCTTCAGCATGAGGCGGCGGTCCTTCATCAATGTGTCGCCCGTCCGTACCGCCGTCCGGATCTCCGGCATCAGCAGTCCGCGCTCTCCCGCGATCTGCAAAATTTCTCCCAGCGGGATTTCGAGATTCTTTTGGATATCGTTGCCGAGAGCTTTGAGCGGGGAAATGTAGAGAACTTCCGTCCGGTCGCGCAGTTCGCCCGCGAGAGCTTTCGAGACCAGCCGGTCAATGCAGGCGAGGAAAGCGGCAAGCGTTTTTCCCGATCCGGTTGGAGCCGAGATCAGTGTGGTGTGACCCGCGAGGATGTGGGGCCAGCCCTGCTCCTGCGGCTCGGTCGGCGTCGAGAAGCGCGCGGTGAACCATTCCTGAACCAGCGGATGAGCCCAGGCTAGCGAAGGGGCGACTGCGGACGGCATGGAAGTGATTGTAGCGAGAATTGACGGTTTCGTAAAACGTTCGCCTGCGGGACGTGTCGGGCGTAGAAGCGAGTGTGATCACGTCCGGCTTCGGAAGCTGCCGACGGCTTCGCTCATTCCTTTTTCATATGCGGAGATCAGCTTGTCCATGGTGGCATTCGCCTGGTGATCGACTTGCTTCCGCGAAGGATCGGCGTTGAACCATGCCAGGGACTTTCGAATGCCTTCGGCAAACGAGGTGGTGGCGCAGTAGCCGGGAACAAAACGTTTAATCTTGGTGTTATCGAAGACCACGCTTGCGGACTTATCACCTAGCAATGTCCCCTTCTTATCGGGCAGGCAGGCGGCAATGAAGTCGGATGGAATATGCACCAGTTGCGGTTCGACGCCGACGGCGGCGCCGGCGATGCGAAAGAGCTGGTCCCAGGTCAGCACTTCATCCGACGTGATGTGAAACGCATGTCCGATGGCTTGCGGGTGGCCGAGCAAGCCTACGAGTCCTTTCGCGAAATCGGTGTTGTGCGTGATCACCCAGAGGGAAGAGCCGTCTCCGGGCACAACCATCTTTTGTCCGCGGATCATGCGGTCGACGGCGGTGTAAGACTGCTGCCAGCTATTCAGCACCAATGGGATCAGGGTCTCGCCATAGGTGAGCGACGGCCGCACGATGGTCACGGGAAAGCCCTCGTCGCGATAGGCCTGCATCAGACGTTCTTCACAGGCAATCTTGTTCCGCGAATAGTCCCAATACGGATTGGCAAGCGGGGTGGACTCGGTCACCAAGTAGTTCGTCTGCGGCTTCTGATAAGCGCTGGCCGAACTGACGAACGCGAACTGCCGGGTGCGTCCCCGGAACAGCTTCAGATCGCGTTCGATGTCGGCGGGAGTGAAAGCGATCCAATCGACGACTGCGTCGAAGGACTCGTGCTCCAGTTTCTGGAGTGCGGCGGGATCGTTCACGTCCGCAATCAGAGTCTTGACGCCAGCCGGAAGCGGCGACGCGTGCTGGCCGCGGCTGAGCAGCGTGATGTCGAGGCCGCGCTGGGCGGCCAGTGCGGTGCTGGCGGTGCTGATGATTCCGGTTCCACCGATGAAAAGAATTTTCATAAGCCATTATTTGTAACAGGAATCTTTTCCCGTGGACAGGTTCTGAAAACGAGGGCAAATCCCTTTCCACTCTCCCGCAGCAGAACGTCCCCGAGTACAAGGTTCCACCTCCGCTTCGGCGAGAACGTTCCCGCCTTTTGCCCCAGTGGTTTTTCAAAATCGACCATCCGCTTGATCCTGCGGACAAGTATCGTATCCGCGCTTCGGTCGAATCGTCGGAGATGATCAACTTCGATACCGGCAACGTCACCACCGATGGTCAAGGCGATGCGCAGATACAGCTGCCCGACTGGTTAGAGGCTGTCAACTCCGACTTTCGTGATCAGCTGACGGTGATTGGCCAGTTTGCGCAGGCTATTGCAAGCGGCAAAGTTGCCAACCATCGATTCGCGATCAAAGCCGACCGGCCTGGCGTGGAGGTTTCCTGGCAAATCACGGGAGTACGGCAGGATGCCTTCGCCAAAGCCCATCCACTGGTCGTGGAACCAGAAAAGAACCAACACGAGCGCGGGTTCTACCTCCATCCTGAACTCTATGGTGCGGCGGAAAAGGGAATCTCCTGGAACCATCGTCCCGCGACCATGAAAGGGATGAAGGCCATACGTGAACGGCGGAAGAGCGCTCCGGCAATGCCGAGGTGGATGGTATCGAACACAGCTTCCGCCCCTGAGGGAACGAAAGTCCGATAGAAGGGCGTCTAGGAGACCTGGCGAACGTCCGCGGATTTCGATTTCCGGCGCTTGCTAGGCGATCTCGCGGGCGGGATCCGATAGTGGTTGCCGCGGCACTGACCGCGGGTGGTCCGCGCCTTTTACTTCCCAGATTCCGTCGAACTTTACGAAGTAGGGCTCGACCGAAAGGTTGAGGAAGTTTGAGGTGAGCAGTTCTCCGGCGCGCAGTAGTTCGCTGCGGTGATGGTTGGCTTCAGCTTCGCGGTCTCCTTTGAAATGGGCCAGGCCGCCGTAGGTGGCGCAGTCGGAGTGGCTCATGACCATGACGCGTTTGGTCTGGTGCAGGCGGATGGACATGCGGACTTGTTCGAGGATGAAGTCCTGTTCGAAGTCATTGCGCGGGGAGGCGAGAGTCTTGGCTCCTCCGGCAACGATGATCATGTCGGCGCGCTCGATACCTTGCTTCTTCATGAACTTTCGCACGACCGTGCTGATGCGGTGATCGAAGCAGCAGAGGACGGCGGCGTCGGCTACGTACGGATCGGCGGGCGAGTCGAAATGGAAGATCTTGCGCATGGGAGATACTCGTTTCGATTCTACCTGTTCCGCCACGTACCGATCCTGGCCGGGCCGCGCCCAGGGTGGGCGGACGAATGCGTCCGCCCCTACCTGAGTCCGGCTAGGCTCCGCGCTTTGTCTTCAACTCGGTCAGCAGCTGCTCGATGCGGTCTTCCTTTTCCAGAGCGGCGAGGCGGTCTTCCACGTCGTCGGCCAGGAGTTGGGCCTTGGCTCCGCCGATGGCTTCTTCGCGGGCTACTTTTTTCTTCATGCGGTCGAAGGTGGCGGACTTGGTATTCGCGCTCATACCGGACTGGACGTCAGTGGTCCGGCTGGCGGCGCGGGCGCGGCGGTGCTGCGCGATCAGCAGATCGGCTTTGGCATTGGCTTCAGCCAGTTTCTGATCGAGATTGCGCAAAGCCGATTTCAGATTCTCGACCTGGGCTTTCTGATCTTCGAGCTGTTGCGCGAAGTTGGCGCTCAGATCGCGATAGCTTTCGACGCGCAGCAGAGCGGCACGGGCGAGGTCGTCGTGCTTTTTGTCGACAGCGAGCTCGGCCTTGCGCATCCACTCCTGGATTTTGTCGTCGTTCTCGAGTTTCTTCTTTTCGAGCAGATGCTGGTCTGCGATGGCGATGGCAACCTGCGTTTTTACCTGCAGGAGCTGGTTGTGCATGTCGAGGATGACTTGCTTGATCATTTTTTCGGGCTCCTCAGCTTTGTCGATCAGATCGTTGAGGTTGGCCCGGACTAAGGTGGAAACGCGTTCGAGTAATGCCATAAGGGACTCCTTTATTTCAGTCGTTGGTCGTTCGGTGTCTTGCTCCAGGCGCCGCCTGCGAGCGAAATCGCGATGTAGGCTGCGATCCCGGCGGCTACCCAGACGCCCATGTGGCCGGTGGCGGCACCGATGGCCGCGCCCATGGCGGCTCCGAGGGCGACGGACAGGCCGAGTGATCTGGCGTGGTGAAGTTCTTGCTGCACGGATTCCTCCTGAACTCAGTCGTTGGTCATGGGAGCGCCCGGGCGTCCCCGCCCGGCGCTACACCTGGACGGGCGAGGACGCCCGTCACTCCATCTACGCTTTCTCCTCCGGCTTCGGTGCTTTGTCGCCGATTTTGCGGACTTTGCCGAATAGTTCTCCGAGCGGCATGCCGCTGAGCGTTTCGAACAGAGCCGGCACCTGCGCCGCCATCTTGGTGATGTCGCCGGTGATCTTGTTCAGTCCGGCAGTGTCCCCGTTGCCGGTGGAGACGATGGTGATCTTGTCCACGTTGGCGAGCGGCGCGGCCAGCGCTTTCACGATTTCCGGCAGTCCGGTGATCAGTTTGTCGACGACTGCGGCCTGGTTGTACTCCTGATAGGCAGCGGCTTTTACGTTCATGGCTTTCGCTTCGGCTTCACCTTTCTTGAAGATGATTTCGGCCTCGGCTTCTCCTTGGGCGCGAATCGCAGACGCGTGGCCTTCGGCTTCCGCGATCAGGCGCTGCTTCTCGGCGGCGGCCAGCGTTTCGATTCGCTGTCGCTCGATCTCGGCCCCTTTCAGTACGGTCGCGATGAGTTCCTTTTCGCGGCGAGCGATTTCGGCGTCCTGGACTTTGACCTGTCCTTCTTTTTCGACTTGCTGCACCCTCACGCTTTCGGTGATGACCTGTTGCTGCATGACATTGGTTTGAATGTCATAAGCCTTATCGGCCTGTGCCTGCTGCTTTTTCGTGACTTCGAGGTACTGCGCTTTTTTGACCTCGAGGTCGCGCTGCGACTCTGCCTGCTTGGCCAGGGAGAGCGTTTCCGCGAGCACGCGCTCCTGATCGGCTTGCGCTTTCGCAACCGCCGCTTCGCGAGTCGCGATGGCGCGCCTGATGGCCGTGTCACGCTCGGCTTCGGCGGTAGCTACGTCGGCATCGCGCTTGATGCGGGCGACGTCGGGCTTGCCCATGTTGGTGATGTATTCGTTCTTGTCGCGGACCTCTTTGATGGTGAAGGAAATGACTTCGAGGCCCATTTTGTTCATGTCGTCGGCGCAGGTGGCGCGCATGCGATCGCCGACCATCTCCGGCTGCTTGACGATTTCTTCGACGGTGAGCTGCCCGATGATGCCGCGCAGATGGCCTTCCATCACCAGGCGTATCAGGCCTTCGCGCTCCTGATCGGCTTTGGTGAGGAACTGCTCGGCCGCGGTGAGGATGGATTCCTTGTCCGACTTTACTTTGATTTGGGCGACGGCCTCGACCGTGACGGCGACGCCCTGCTTGGTGTAGAGATCCTGCTGCGGGGCGACGTCGAACGACATGAGCTCGAGCGAAAGGCCCTTGCAGTTTTCGACCATCGGGAAGATGACCGTGCCGTGTCCCTGAACCACGCGGGTTCCGCGAAAGCCGTAAACAATCAGCGCTTCATTTGGCCCCGCTTTGCGGTATAAGCGGGCCAGCATGCTCATCAGGAACAGAGTCGCGAGAACGACCAGCCCCGCGATGACCCAGATTTCGATTGCTATGCCGAACATTATCGCCTCCTGAAAAATCAGTTCTCAGTTCCCGGGTCTCAGCGGCCCGTTACCAGATTCAGGTCGCGCACGATCCGTTCGGGATCGTTGTGCCCCAGAAAAATCTCGCCGTTCGAAGTCTTGATATGCACTACCTTGTTGCACCAGACGTAAGCTCGCGAGCTGCCGATGCCGCGAATCCCGTAGCCGCGAATAAACGCCCAGGGCTCGATCGAATAACTGACGATCGACTGTCTCGGGATCGATCGCAGCCGGAATCCAAGCATCCGAATCTCAACCCCTTGCCGCAGGAAACGGTACTGAAATCCGCTCCACGACATGGCGAAGGCAGCGACTGCGATCACTCCCACCAGCGCGACTGCCCACCGGCCCACTGTCGATGGCACCAGCGCAACTCCGATCATTGGTCCAATTACTGCAAGCAGAATAATCAGACTCCACGACCGTCCAGAGTGCGTCTCTTCCGCCAACACATCGTCTTGCAATGCATCGCTCATAATTCAGTTGTTAGCTCTCAGCTTTTTGCCGTTAGCTCCCCATTCATCTCTTCCCACAACCGGACATAAGCAATGCCTTTGTCGTAACGCGTGACCACAATCTCCTCGCCTTTTTCCATGGCGGCACCGTTTTCGCTGCGGGCGCCGCAGGTGCGCCGCGTGCCGGCCTGCGAGTAAATGATTTCTCCCGTGCCGTTTTCACGAATCGGCATCGAGATTCGTCCCAGCACCCCGACCATTTCGTAGTCGGCTGAGTTCATGTTTTCCTCGTGCGAGATCAGCACACGCGTGAGGAATAGGAAAACGATGGCGGCGCCGAAGAGTCCGGCTCCCAGGGAAATCATCAGGCCGAGCGCGAACCATATGCTGGAGAAGCGCGTAATCAGAAATCCGGTGCCTCCGAACCAGGCGAGAAACGCGGTCAAGGTGACGAAGTTGAACGGCGAAACCGGCGACTGGTCACCGGTGTGGCCTCCTGCTGCCGCGCTATGCGCCGCACCATGGACGTGTCCAGTGGGTGCGTGTCCAACGTCAACGTGACCGCCCGCATCCGGGAAGTGCGGCAGATGCAGGTGACCGTGCAGTCCGCCGACGACGAACGAAATTGCGCTCAGCAGAAAACCTACGGCGAAACAGATCAGGTAAAAATCAGACCAAGTCATGACTTTCGTCTCCTGGTCACGCCGGTGGCGCGCCCGAGTTCCGGACGCAGAGCTTCGAACAAGCGGTCGGCCAGTCCGGGCGTATTCAGGATTTCGCCGAGCAGCAGCAGGCAGCGCCGCGTGTCCTTATCACGCGCGACCTTGATCAGGACGTCGCTCACCTCCGGGTCGCTGGCGAAACGCTCCGACCCCTGCAACAGCCAGACATCGAGCTGACCTTCGGTGGTGCGCAGGTCGGAGACCAATTCGGTGTGATAGCCCTCGGGATCGTCGACCAGAAAGCCCGGGTGCACTTTGAAGAAGCGCGCCAGCAGAGTGCGCGAGGATTGCGTCATGTGCGGACGCTTGCCGCGCTCGATCTGCGAGAGGTACGACTGGCTGATGGTCTTGCCCGTCTCGGCGTGAATGCCCTTCATCAACTCCTGTTGCGTGAGGGGGCGATTCATGCCGCGGAGCGAGCCTTCGACCTCGCGGAGGTAGCGAATTTTTTCCCCCAGCGTCATATATGCCAGATCGCGATAATAATATCGCAATATGAAATATTGTCAAGAACTGGATTAGTACTGTTTGCAATGGGTTGGAAGGCTGCCCTGGGCACATCGTTCTACAGCGGTGCAGGCAGGAGACGCCTCTAGCCGCGTCTCTACGAGGCCGCTTGGCGGATGACCAAACACCTTCTAAAGAAAAAGCCTCCGCCGAAGCGGAGGCTTGAACCGCAAAGATGCGTTTTGCTTAATTCACCTGCAACTGCACTTGAGTGCTGTGCGATGCTCCCGTTCCGGCAGATCCCTGGATTGTGATGGTGTAGATTCCGGCCTGCGTGCCGCCGCCGGTGGAAACGCCACTGCTGGATGATCCGCAACCCGACTGCAGCAGGATTGCTCCCGCGATCAGACAGAGAACGGCTCCGGCCAGCCAGCGGCGACGCTTGCGGCCCGCGCCGAGACCCAGTCCGAGGAAGCTCAGGCCTCCGATGGGGAGCCAGCCGGCGTAGAAGGAGCCGCGGCGGAAGAGACTGGCAACAGGAACGGGGCGGGCCACGGTAGCAATGCTCAGCATCGTGCTGGCCGAAGCGCTCCCCGAAAGCGTGATGGAGGTGGGGTTGAAAGTGGGAGTGGTTGCCGTCACCATCGCAGGCGAAGCGGTCTGGCTGGGGGTGATGGTGGCGTTATAGCCAAAGTTAGTCGTAGGTTTAAAGACAACCTGGAAAGTCGCAGTGTCGCCGGCATTGATGACGGGCGTCGAGGTTGAGGCAGTGATCGCGAAGTCTACGATGTTCGCTGGAGGCTGTGCGGGAGTGCATACCACCGTTATGCCGCTATTGTTTGCGGTGGCGGTGCCCGAGATTTGGATTTGCTGGGCGGTGGTCGTAATCGCCGGTGTCAAGTCAACTTCAACGGATGCGACGGCACCCGCGGCAAGTGTGGAAATAAAACAAGGAATCGTCGATCCTTGCTCTGGGCCGCAGCTTCCCGAGACGTTGGTGACTTTGGCCGTAGGAGCTGACGCCAGTCCGGTGGTCGGCAACCCTACGGCGGTGAAGGTGACGTTGGAAGCGTTGTCGGGGCCGGTGTTGGTGATATTGAAAGTAAACGCGACCTGAGTTCCGGCTGCGACCGGATTGGGCGTTGGACTCGTACTGGAAGGCGCCACGGTGAGTAAGCTACTGGCGCCGATCTTGCTCACGAAGGCATCCTGAGGCCCGTTCAACTGCGATTGGTATGCAGTTGGAGTAAGGGGGAACGGGATGGTCGACGATGGTGAGGACTGGGTGGTACCGACCACATATGTGGCGCCGAATACATCGATTGCGACTCCGGAGCCATTTTCAGGTTGGCTGCCGCCTAAATAGGTGGAGAAGTCGCCGGCTGCCTGTCCCGCCAAAGTGGTTGAAATCGAAGCGACGAATGCGTCTCCCGCACCAGCGTATGTCTTTTGATAGGTATTGGTGGTTATGGGGAAGTTCGAGGAAAAGGTTGAGCCCACAACGTGAGCCGACTGCACGGAATCCACTTGAATCGCCTGGCCGACGTCCGATCCGTTGCCGCCCAGGTAAGTGAAGTAGTTCAGGGGATACACCGACCCGTTCAGGTTGCCGATTTTGGCGATGAAGGCGTCGCCTGCCGTGCCATAGGTGCCCTGGAAGCTAGCCGCGCAGCTGGTACAAACCCAATCGCCCGAGAAGGTTGAGCCGGTGACGTAGGCATTGCCAGAGGAATCGACCGCGATGCCAAAGCCGATGTCGTCAGCCGACCCGCCCAGGTACGTGGAGTAGACGGGGAGTGTGAACCCGGGCTTGGGAGTGATCTTCGCGACGAAAGCGTCCAGTGCGGTTGGATTCGTCAAGTTGCACTGTGTCTTGCTGGCTTCGTCGAGGCAGCCCTGTTGGGCAAGGTTGAGCGGGAATTTTGCTTCACCGTTTGGTCCAGTGGTTTCCAGAAAATTCGTTCCGCCAGTGATGTACATGTTGCCGGTGGCGTCCAACGCAATACCACCTCCCTGGGTCTGCCCGGACTGCGGGTTCCCACCGCCGAAATAGGTGGAGTAAATCATGCTCTGGGTGCCAGTACCCTTGGTGTTGATCTTGCTCGCAAAGAACTGGCTGGGCGCATTCGATACCGTTTGGAAAGCGTCGGGATTCGCTGGGAACCCGTTGCTTGGGTCGTTGGTCGAGGTCGTGATTCCGGTGACAAAGGCATTTCCGGCGTTATCGATGGCCAGTCCGGTAATAGTGTCCGCTGCATTGGCCGCCGCATTGGTGCCGGATAGGTAGGTGGAGTACCGCAATGCAGCAGTTGTTCCAAGGTTCACGCGGGATACAAAGCCGTGAGTCCCGGGCTCAGCTGGTGTTGCTTGGAACGGTGAATTGACGCCGTTGGTGGGAAAGTCCGGAGACGTGGTCGAGCCCGCAACGTACACGTCGATGCCCGTGGTTGAGCTGTCTACATCAGTGCTTACAGCGATGCCAGCCGCAAGGTCAGACCCCGAACCGCCAAGGTAGGTTGCGTAAAGCAATTGTTGAGTGGGCGGAAGAAACGGGTTAATCACGGCGATGAAGATGTCCTCCGCGAGCGCGGGAGGGGACTGAAGGGGTGGGAGGGCGGGCGGGGAACTCGGAAAGACGAAAGTCGCCGAGTCGGTCGAGCCAGCGACATAAATAAAGCCCGCGGCATCAACCGCCACGCTCACACGACTCTCGGTACCGCTGCCGCCCAAATACGTCGAATAGCTGAGGACCGGGTCGATGACGAGTTCGCGGCTGTGGTCGTAGTCTCCGATGGTGAAGCCGATTTTGTTGTCGGCGAGCTGGCGGAAACTTCCCGCGATCGGCTTCTGAATTTTTCCGTCCTGCTGGTAAATGCGCGGAGCTTGGAAGCGTACATCTCCTCGGTCGGTCGCTAGAAGCAGGTCGCCGGAAACGATGCGCGCGGAAGCGCCGTTGAAGCTGAGCGCAATCTGGTTCGGGTCGGCGGCCGGGGCGACGCGGAAGTCGTATTCGAGCTGTCCCTGATCACCGTAGTAAACGAGGTTGACACCGGGATAAACCGCCTCATACTGGACACGGGCAAACTGAGGAATGTCGCGGTGCCACTTGGAGGGATCGTTGCCGATGAAATAGCTGCTCTTGCCCGGCAAAGGCGAGGCGCCCGAAATGCGCGCCGAAGAGTTTGCGCCGTCCAGCCGCATCCGAATCACCGAACTCGAGGCACCTTGAGAGCTGAGAGCTGAGGGTTGAGAGCTGACCGCTGACGGGTGCAGTTGCAGGACCGCTTCGTCGGCGGTCAGGAACAGGCCGTAGCCGGCGCTGCGGGCGAGGAACTTGACCTGAGGAGCGGTCTGACCCAGGTTCGGCTCGAAGAACAGCGGCATCGACAGCGACTTTGAAGTCAGGGTCTTATGGGCGGCAGGCTTTAGCTCGGCAGATCCGGGCCCACTGGCTTTGGCGGCAGGTACGGTAGTCGAAAAATAGAACGCAACGCCCGCGATGGCGAGCACTGCCGCTGCCAGGAAAGCAGCCTTTATCCCATTTCCTGTCTTTTTTCCTGTCTTTCCTCTTGCTGAACGTCTCACCGATCCTCCTACCGACACAGGGCAATTCCAATTCACGAAGCTCCTCCGATTTCCCAATTTCGTGGGGCGAGAACAAGAATGGCACACAAACACCGCTGCCGCTCGACGCCCTTAGGAAGCGGATGCGTACCTGTCACCAGAATACTGGGATTGAACCAAACAAATACTTTTACATTCAACAGATACGCTGTCAAGCTGGACAGACAGCTGGGGGCCGCATAGTGAGAAGCCGAATGCGGGGGAAATGGTTGTAAAGAATTAAGGTCTCAGGTGCCAGGTCTGTGTCAGGAAAAACTTGGCGATGAAATCCGCTGCATGAGCCTTAGGTCTGACACCTGCCCCCTACGACCTGACACCGGGCTTTTTCAGGTCTTCGATCTCCCGTTTCAGGCGCGAGTAGCGCGACACAATCGTTCCCAGATACAGGATGTGGATGATCCAGGTGGCGGCATAGGCTGCAAAAAGGTATCCATTTCCACTCATCCGATGTCTCCTCTCATCGCATGCTCCCGTGGGGGTCCAACAGGGATTCCAGGGCATGGGCCTGGTCGACTTCGCGCAGCAGTCTCTCCAATCGATAACGCGACCAGCAAACCAGGAAAGCGAAGCACATAAAGGCCAGCCAGTTGATGAGCAGCACGTGCAACATGCGCGGATCAATCGATCCGCCTCCGCCCATGACCGGCTGCGGGTGCTGGGTGCGAAAAAACCAGATCGAGAAGTAAACGAAGGGCACGCACAGCGCGCCGAGAACCGCCAGGGCGGCGGCCAGGGCGGGTGTCTGTCCGCTGGAGGAGAAGCGGCGCAGCACGAGGTAGCTAACATAGATCAGCCACAAGACCAGCGTCGACGTGAGTCGTATATCTCCCGGGGCCCACCAAATGCCCCACACTGGCCGCGCCCAGATCGGTCCGGTAACCAGCACGACGGCGCAGAAGACGACGCCAACTTCAGCGCTGACCAGCGCGACCATGTCGGCCGCCGGGTTCCGCCGAACCAGATACAAAATCGATGCTACAAAATTAATCAGGAACAGAGTGAACGCAGTCCAGGCCGAAGGCACGTGGTAGTAGAAAATACGCTGCACATCGCCCATGGTCTGTTCGGTGGGCGCGCCGACTAGCGCCATGTACAACGCATAGCTCAGCACGATCGCGGTCAACACGCCGAGGATGGGGAAGGCACGCTTCATTCAGTCATTGAATCATTTAGCCATTGAATCATTGAAAATCCCGGCCGTTAAATCCAATGGCTCAATGCCTCAATGATTCAATTTGTTCATTCATTCTGCATTCAGGACGGTTTCAAACAGAAGCAGGCACACCGTAGTAAACACCAGATCATAGGTCGCAAGCAACACGATATAGAAGTGCGCGCTTTCGCCGTTCAGTATGGCGGTGGTGGATTGCACCATGGCGAGGATCGCCGGTATCGAGATGGGGAACAAGAGCAGCGGCAGCATGATTTCGCGGCTGCGCGTGCGCAGGGATATCGCGGCGAAGAAAGTGCCGTTCACCACCAGGGCCCAGGTCCCGAGAACCGCGATCAGCAGCAATTGCCATAACGGTCCCAGCGCACGCAAGCGGTAAAAGACGATGAATAGAGGGGTCATGAGCGCTTCCAGCACGGTCACGAACATAAAATTGCCCAGCGTCTTCGCTATGAACAGCGAGTTCGCGGGTGCGGGCGAGACGCGGTAGGCATCGAGCACCTGATTGCGAATCTCTCTCGCCCAGGTCTGGTTGAGCGCCACCACCGCCGCGAACAGGAACGCCACCCAGATCAGGCCGCCCGCGATCTGGCGCGACTCTTCGGCGGTCGGATCGAACGAAAAACTGAATACGACCACCACCAGCAGAGAAAAAAACAGCATGGAGTTGATGGCGTCTTTCGACCTCCACTCCAGGCGCAGATCTTTGAGCAGCGTGGCGCGGGTGATGCCGGTGGGCGCGGTCATATTGAGTTTCTCCCCGGGCTTCCTCTTGCAATCTCCGGCCGCTGCAACTCTCGCGTGCGCTCCACAATCTGGCCGAATTCCATCCAGATGAACTCGTCGGCCGCGCTCTCGAGCAACGAGGCCTGGTGAGTGACGACGAAGACCGTTGTGCCTCGGTCGCGCGTACGGACCAGCAACTGAACCATCTCCGTCGCGGAACGAACGTCCACATTCGAGAAGGGCTCATCGAGCAGGAGGATTTTGGGGTCGTTCAGTAAAGCCCGCGCCAACGACATCCGCTGTCTCATACCTTGCGAATACTGGCCGACGGGGCGGAGGAGATCGGGATCAAGGCCGACTGAGCGGATGACCTCCGCGCAGCGTGTGCCGCCGGGGATTCCATACAGCCGGGCAAAGTATTGCAGGTTCTCCATCCCGCTCATCTCGTCATAAAGAAGAGAGGGATGCGCCATGTAGCCCACTTGCTGGCAGATGTCGTGAAACGTCTTAGACCCGAGGATCGCGACGGCGCCGCTGGACGGCTGGCTGAGGCCTGCCAGGGTGCGCAGCAATGTAGTTTTTCCCGCGCCGTTATCGCCGAGAATGGCGTAGAGTTTCCCACCGGAAAATTCCGCGGTGACGCCGCGCAGCGCGGCAAAACGACCAAATTGCTTGATCAGATTCGAGACAGCGATGACGGGGACGGAGGCGGGTATGGTGTCAGTCAAAGGAATAAGGAAGGCGAGTTAGTTCGACATCCCATTCGATCCGGAACTCTGGTTCTGCGACATGCTCTTGCTCGGCTCAGCGGCCGGAATGGCTCCGGGCTTCGGCGCATACTTCGACGCGCACTTGGCTTGCAGCTGCTTGGCGTGGAAAATGCCATCGCTCCCGAATTTGCCATCGGCCAAGGCCTGCGAGTCGTCCTTAAAAGTGTCGGGTGGGGCTTCGGTCCCGGTATAGGAAACGGGCAGCGTCAGATCGTTTTCCTTCAGCATGAAATCGACGCGGGTTCCAGAGCGCTTGATCGATCCCGGCACTACATTTCCAGCCACTCGAAGACGCTTGGAGTACGCCTCGTTCCCCATGGCGTTTAATTCTTTGATGGTGACGTAGTAGCTCTTGCTGTCTTGTACGCCGGTGTAGGCGAGATAGCCGAGTGAGACGAGAATCAGCACGGTGACGGAACCGAATTTCAGGTACTTGGCGGCTTCGCTCGACCTGGTTTCGCCGGACATGGAAAACATTGCTCCTGAGTGAAAACTCTACGCGCTGGCCGTGTGCCGGTCAAGATGCACGGGTTCGCGGGCGAGGGCGCCCGCGCCACACGCCCATCCCGGTGCATTTACAATCCTTATCGGCAACGAACACTTGATCGCGAAGGCAGGCCTGATTCCATGATTCATCCGTGGCACGACGTAACTCCCGGCAGCAAGCTCCCGCAGGAGTTCAACACCGTCATCGAGATTCCCTTCGGCTCCAGCGTGAAATACGAACTGGATAAGACCAGCGGCCTGATCAAACTCGACCGCATTCTGTACTCGGCGGTCTACTATCCAGCAAACTACGGCTTCATTCCGCAAACTCTTGCCGAGGATGACGATCCGCTTGATGTGCTGGTGCTGTGCCAGGAACCCGTCGTGCCGCTGACTATCATCCACGCGCGCGCGATTGGACTCATGACCATGATCGACTCAGGGAAGAAAGATCACAAGATCATCGCCATCGCCACCGAAGATCCGGAGTTCAACGCCTACCGCGAAGCGGCGGAAATGCCGCCGCACCGGCTGATCATGCTGCGGCGCTTTTTTCAGGACTACAAACAACTGGAGGGAAAGTCGGTCGAGGTGGACGAGATCCAGGCAGCAACCAAAGCGTATCCCATCATCGAGGATGCTTTGCACCGCTACAGCGAGCAGCGGCGCAAGGGATTTGATGGAGTCAAGATCTAGGTTGTATCCGGACTTGGCTTCGTCCCGTTCGGCGGGAGCCCTCGTAAGCTCAAGCAGAATTCCTTCTGGATTGCCGAACCATGCGGAGTCTATCCGGCAGGACGCCCGGGAGTTTCGAGATATTGGATTGCCAGCAACCTTGCAGCTTGCGGAAGAACTCTCTTCGCGACGTTGGAGCAAAGGGGACTTGCCGTCTTGGTGACGAAACCCCTAGATTCCCAGCGGCTGACTCCTTGCGCAGCGGAGCTCCTGATGCCGTCGCCACCTCCGTTTCCGCCTAGAGGCAAATCCAGTGAGGTATGCTTTTGCTGGGACAGTCCCAAGAGATGAGTGAAGGCGTCCAGACGACGAGCGGGAGTTGGTGGAGAACCTCGCTGTTGGACCGCGTAGCTGAACTGCGACAACACGAGGATCAGGTCATTCTGGTTTTGGCGCTGGTGATCGGCACATTGACTGGCTTGGCGGTCGTCGCATTCATCCTTCTGACGGAACGAATGGGGATGCGGCTGTATCCGGTGGGTGGCGCTCCGTGGCGGCGTCTGCTGTTCCCGGTCGTGGGCTCGCTCGGCATCGGTTACCTGCTGTATCGCTATTTTCCCAACGCACGCGGCAGCGGCGTGCCGCAGACCAAGGCTGCGTTGTATGCACGCGAAGGCCGCATCACGCTGCGCACCGTACTGGGCAAGTTTTTCTGCACGTCGGCAACGCTTGCCAGCGGAATCCCGCTGGGGCGCGAAGGGCCTTCGGTCCAAGTTGGCGCGGGCATTGCTTCGGTGCTTGGGCGCCTCCTCGGATTACGCCCCGAGCAAGTAAAGAAACTGATTCCGGTGGGAGCGGCGGCGGCCATTGCAGCCGCGTTTAATACGCCTCTGGCAGCGGTGCTGTTTGCGCTCGAAGAGATCGTGGGCGATCTTAACGCACCGGTGATGGGCGCGGTGGTGCTGGCTTCGGCGACTGCTTGGGTGGCCCTGCGTGTTTTGCTGGGCAACAATCCCCTCTTCAAGGTTCCGCAATATCAACTGGTCCATCCGCTGGAGTTTGCGGTCTATGCGGTGCTCGGCGTGGCTGGCGGTGTGGTTTCGGTGGCCTTCACAAAGCTCTTGCTGGGTATGCGGGCGCGCTTCCTGCGGTTCCCGCAAAACACGGTCTGGTTCCAACCAGTCGCGGGCGGATTGCTGGTCGGTCTGATGGGCTGGTTTGTGCCGCAGGTTGTGGGCGTAGGTTACGGGTTTGTCGGCGACGCGTTGAACGGAAGGATGGCGTTCAACCTGATGGTACTGCTGGTGGTATTGAAACTTATCGCCGTTACCACCAGCTATGCTTCGGGGAACGCGGGCGGTATTTTTGGGCCATCTTTGTTTATTGGCGCGATGCTGGGAGGTACGGTGGGGACCGTGGCGCATCATTTGTTTCCTGCTTACACGGCGACCGCGGGTGCTTACGCACTGGTTGGGATGGGCGCGGTGTTCGCGGGGGTTGTGCGCGCTCCCATGACATCGGTGCTGATGATCTTCGAGATGACGCAGGACTATGCCGTGATCGTCCCGCTGATGATTGCGAATCTGGTGAGTCTTTTCATTGCTTCACGGTTGCAGCAGGAGCCCATCTACGAAGCGCTGGCCGTGCAGGATGGCATACACCTGCCGACGGCGATGACGCGCCAGCGATCTGGTCAGCGTCAGGTAGCAGGAATCATGCGGATTGCGAGCCAGTTGCTCCCGGCCGGGATCACGGTTCGGGAGGCGCTGGAGGAGGTTCGATCGAGTGAATTCCGAACGTGGCTGGTGATGGATCGACGAGGTGTCATTGGTGTTATCAACTGTGCGAGGCTGGAGCGAGAGCTGGCGGAAGGCGCGGATAAGAAGGTCGGTGAACTGGCGGATGCGCAGGCTTTTCCGCACGTCCACCCGGATCAGGGGCTGGATTTGGCGCTCGCACGGATGGGTGCAAACCAGATCGAAATCCTGCCAGTGGTGAACCGGGCCGACGTGCACAAGTTGGAAGGCATCCTGACCCTGCGCGATGTCTTGGATGCATACGGTGTCAGCGCACGTGATCGGGCTTGAGCTTACCGGCCTTCGAGGCCGAGGCTCACCGCGGTAGGCTGTCTCGGCCGGAGAACTGATGCGAACCGCCCTTCGCACGACCTCCCGAATGGCTGAAGACGATCGCGCTATTGCGGAAGGTTCGGCATCGCAGAATCTTCAAGGTGCGATGAGTCTTCACCTTCGCAGCCACAGCCTACAACTTAGTCCGCATGAGGAATCTGGCGATTCAAGCAACGTAAGCCGAGGCCGCAGTGTGCTCGCAGCTTCGGCGATACGCATTCACTAAGAATAGATCCAAGAACACTGAAACCTGTTCCTTAAGTTGGAATCTGCTCTCTGAATCGTTGCTTCCTGGCTCGTACCGCCATTCGCCTGGTGGTACGGGCCGCATTTTTTCAGTTTAGCTTCCTTTTTCCCGCTCATAAGGCTTTTGCATGTATCGGCGGCATTCTTCGAGCGCGCCCTGAGTGTTGTCGTTGGTCTGGATGGCCTGCCGGTATTCATTGACGGCGCGTTCGCGCTGCCCGGTTGTGTCGAAAATCTTGCCCAGTTGCAAGTGGCTCCAAACCTCGGTCCATCGCGGCTCGCCGTCGCCATTCAGCGACTCGCGATAGGCGTTCGCCGACGCCTGATAATTCTTCTGCAGGAAAAACACTTCGGCGATCCGGTAGTGGGCCAGCGAACTGTTCTTGTTGACTTCGAGCGCTTTGTTGAATTCGCCGAGAGCGCCCGCCAGATCGCCTTGCTGGGTCAGTCCTTGTCCGCGCACGATCGACGACCGCAGCTTGATGTCGGTGGAGTTCGTCAGCACGCGGTTTCCCGGATCGATCGTGATCCGTCGCGGGCGTCCAAAGGTTTCCACCGAAAACGGGGAATCGGTGCCCACCACCTCAATGCGTTTTTCTTCCGTTCTTCCATCGGTATCGATTCTCAAATTTACCGGCATGCGGAACAGATCAAGATCCTGCGTGATCGCGCCGACAATCCTGAAACCTTTGTTGGTGCCAAGCCGGTAGACCGTGTACTTGGCCTTGAACTCGGGGGCGCTCGTCGAATCCAGCCACTGCGAATAGAACCAGGTAAGCTTTTGACCAAACACATGCTCGCTGACTTCGCGGAAATCGTCGGTGTTGGCGGACTTGCCCGCATACTTGGTGGCGAAGTCGCGCATCAGCTTCAGATACTTGGGCTCGCCGACGACCCAGCGCAGCATGTGCAGGATCATCGCGCCCTTGTCGGTCACGAGAGACTGAAATTCGGGAGAGAAGTAGTCCAGCTTGGCGGCGCTCGAAAGCGGCACGCTGTCGTAGGCGAGCGCGCCCACCGACATGTCCTTCACCATTTCCTCGAGCCCCGCTTCGCCCGCCGCGCTCTCCACGTAGCGAGCTTCGGAGTAGCGCGAGAAGCCGTCGCTGATCCACCAGTCGTCTTTCGATGCCGGACTCACCGAGACGCCCCACCACTGATGCGCAATCGTGTTGGCCAGCACCCGGTAATTGGTCTTCTCCGTGATCGCGCGGCTCGAAAGCGCTGCGATTTCAGGGGCCCACGCCGTAGGTACCGTGTCATCCGGGATTTCGACGATTTTTAACCGCGTCGACGGTGCGTTTCCATACTGGGTGACGAAGTAGGTGAACGCCTTGATCGCCGTCGATGCGTACTCCGCGCCGAGGGTCTGGTGATTCGGCTTGAAGAACACGTGCAGGTCGATACCCGCTTCATCGGTCTTGAATTCCTGGAACGTCCCGGCAATGATCGTACCCGGAAAACTCGGCTTGTCCCACGTGAAGGTGAAGGTTTTGGAGTTTGCCAGTGCGGTCGCGGGCTTCTTTACTGCCGCCGACGACGGGGACGATTCTTTCCCACTGCCGATCACCACCATGTGCGCAGGAACTGTAACGCTGATGGTCGAAGTAAAGCGGTTGACGCCATATCCCGCAACCGGAAACCACAATCCGGAGTAAAGCAGATAGCTGGTATCCGGACCGACATAGGCAAGCTTCAATCCCTGAACCGGGCTGTCGTCGGTGCTTTCCAATGTGCCTTCGTATTCGAAGTTGAATGTGCCACTCGCGCTTTTTGCGAGGCCGCTGCTGAGTGCGAAGCGCACGCTCGAATCCTGCGTGTTGCGCTCCGGAGTGAGGGGCCTGTTGCTCGCGTCCGTGAGCTTCGTTATGCGGAGCCCGTTGTTCAACTGAAACGTGGCTACGCTAAGGTCTTCGAGCGCCGTGACCTTTACCGTGGCGCGCGCGGTGAGCTTGTGAGTCTGCGGCAGGAGGTCGATGTCGATCTTGTAATCGTCCACGCGCATCCGCGGCTTTTCGGCCGCCATCGCCGGCCGATTCGCCACCGAGGCGAGAAACAATCCAAGAAAAAAGACAGCATTGAAAGCGAGCGCCCGGCGCGCTGGTCGAGAGTGGCAAAGCTTCAAGTAGAGTCTCCTGCGAGGGCTACAATTTCTAAGATGTTAATTTTCCCGCAAAAGATGCTGTGAGGACAAGGGTCGGGGAAATTGTTTACTCGCTCGGGACAAATGCCGGACGCCGCTCGCGCCCGCCTCCGGCCCGTCTCCGTTCCTCCGTTCCGTCTGGGGCGGCAGTCTGGCTCGGTTCGGTGTATAGGCTCTCGCCCGGCTTCTACGCCGTCGTTCCACCCCCGCGTGGATCAGGAGATTTCCATGACTCCTGCCGCGCTTCGCAGTTTGATGTTACTGCTTATTGGATTAGTGACCGTCTTAAACCCCAGCATTGGCTTTCGCGCAAACCTTTCAGCCGCAGACCCGCCTGGGCGCGAGCTTACCTGGAGACACCTGGGAACCAGCCATTGCCGCTGATCGATATGGGCACGTTTACGTGCTGATCCCAGATTTCCCGCCCAGCTGGGTGGAGTGACATGGACTTCAGTCAAGGTGAATGCCAACGCGCAATTTGGGTGGTCGCTCACCGGTGGCGGTACGGTCGATCCCGCTGGCAACGTTTACTTTTCCTGGGACGGTTACACGCAGAATGGCGGAGCCAAGGGGCCGGGTGAATCTCTATGTGACCAAGTCGTCCGATGGCGGCCAGATCTGGACCCAGACCTTGCTGGATGTCTCCGGTGCGCCGCCCGATTGCTCAGCCTTCAGCTGCGGATGGGCGTTTCTCGGTCCCGGGATCGCCATGACATCTGACGCGACCCGGCAACGTCTGGTACACGCGGAAGCTGAGATAACGGCGAGGTGGAGCGCCGGGCGTCACCCCCGGCTGGACGGGCCAGACGCCCGTCTCTCCGCCGCCACCGTTGGCCCGCCACGGAAAAATAAAAGTTCAACGAGTCAAATTTCCTGCGCATGCCGGCACGGGCATGCGACCGATTTCGGGACTGCAACTCCTACCTCGTTGAAACAGCAAGTTCCACCTCGATGGCCGCAAAGGTGGCGCAGCGGTTCCACTTTTAGGGCTGACAACATCTCGAATCGCACGGCCACATGGCGGGCTTTCGCCCTCCCCGGCAACCGGGCTACGCGATGATTTCGCGGCCACAAAGTCATCCGAAAACTTTGGTGGGCGTATCCTGCGGTAATGAAGGCGATCCACATCAGCAACGGCGCTGGCAGCATCCGAACCCAGGCGCCGTCTCGCACCGCGGCCGAGTGTCAAGTGCCATAGATCCGTATCCGTGTATCGCTTTAAGCGATGCCGGAAGCCTGCGCAATCATTTTCAAAATGATCTCCGCCGCTGTTTCCGAGGGATGCGCATCGCTGCCGCTCCCTTGAAGCCGCGCCTTCACCGCCGCCAGGCGCTCGATCATGCGCGCCCGCGGCTCGCCGTCCGGAATGATCTTGTTCAGCTCCGTGACGATGTTTTCCGCGGTGAACTTTTGCTGCACCAGTTCTGGGACGACTTCCGCCTCCGCAATCAGGTTGACCATGGCAAAGTAAGGGACTTTCACGCGCGGCTTGCCGAGCGCGTAGGTTAGCGGAGATACGCGGTACACCATAACAAATGGAGTGCCCGTGAGCGCCGCTTCGACGGTGGCCGTGCCGCTGGCAACGATCCCGGCGCGCGAGTGGTAGAGCGCGGGCAGAGCCTCCGGAATCAGATGAATCCTCTGTAGAGACGCCGCTGGCCGCGTCTCCGCCCGCATCTCGATCAATTCCCGAAGAAACGACGCATCAAGCGTGCGCGCTACCGGCAGCAGAAACTCAACACCGCTGCCCCGGCAATCTTTCTCTAGCCGGACCGCCGCCTCAAGCATCGCCGGCAGGTTCATGCGCACTTCTTTCCGGCGGCTGCCCGGCATCAGCGTGATCCAGAGCTTCGCGGCATCGAGCTGGTGCGCGGCCGCATAAGCCTCGCGGGAAATCGGAGGCGCGGGGAGATCGGCCAGCGGATGGCCGACAAATGTCGCATTCACTCCGCGATCGCGATAGAACTTCTCTTCGAAGGGAAAAATCACCAGCGCTTTGTTGACATACTTGCGCAGCAACTTCACGCGTCCCTGCCGCCACGCCCAGAATTGTGGCGCGACGTAATACACCACGGGGATGCCTTGCTTCTTCATCTGCCGCGCTACCCGCCAGTTGAAGGCGGGCGAGTCGATGACGACGGCAAGTGCCGGACGTTTCTCATCGACCGCACGAATTAATTTCCGATAGAGCCCGAGAATCTTCGGCAGATGACTAAGAATCTCAGTGATGCCGACGACCGCGAGGTCTTTGGCGTCGACAACGATCTCGCAACCCGCTGCCCGCATGCGCTCGCCGCCCGCGCCGAAAAATTCAATCTGCCCGGCGTGCGTAGGGGCGGACGCATTCGTCCGCCCAGCGGAGCGAAGCTCCGCAGCCCGCCGCCGCAGAGATTCAATCAGCTGCGCGCCATACATTTCGCCCGAGGCCTCACCGGCCGAGATCAGAATCTGCACGCTGCAATTGTATTGGAGCCAGGAGATAGGGAGGTCCGATCCGAGCGCGAAGAGTCGGAAATGACCGAAATGTGGTTGACGGGGATCATCATGATGCGGGATAGTAACGTTATACCCGCCCTGTTGGGGAGCTTCTAGCTTCCATCTCGAGAATCCAATTAGAACTTCCGTCGCAAAGGAGAATTGTCATGAAGTTGCCTCCCAGGGTTTTTTCACTGCTCACCGTCTTGCTCGTAGCCATCTCAGCCAGCGCTCAGTACGGTTCGACGCCGATGAAACACGTGATTGTGATCTTTCAAGAAAACCGCACGCCTGACAATCTGTTTCAGGGATTGTGCACCGCAAACGGCGGCGTGCCCGGCTGCACCCCGTCGGGTACGGGGGGAACTTACGACATCGTATCGACCTACGTGAATACCCAGAACCAGACTGTGCCATTACAGCCCGTCGGACTGGCAACTAACTTCGATTTGGACCACAGCCACGGTGGACCAAAGCTCAACGGAACGATCAGCGGATTTAATTTCCAATTCAAGAGCCAGGGCATCAGCGGCAAACCCGGAGTCAACGTTCCAGCAGGCTGTGGGGCCAACATCTTTGGCTGCGTGGTGCCAGCCAACAACTATTCTCAGTTCATGTACGTGTACAACACTCCGGTAACGAACAGCAACGGAAGCAAAGGTGGCCTTCTCGACCCCTATATCACATTAGCAACGACCTATGGATGGGCCAACCGGATGTTTCAGACCAACCAGGGCCCGAGTTATCCGGCGCATCAGTTTATCTTTGGCGCTACTTCGGCGCCTACCACGGCCGACGACGCGCAAGGTGTCTTTGTTTCAGAGAATGGATCGAGTACGAACTATGGCTGCGGCTCGGGAAGCTCGGCACAGCTGATCAGACCAAACGGGAGCTCGAGACCACCTTTTGGCACGGAAACCCCTGGCGACGAAATCGCGCAATGCTTCACCCGCAATGCCATGGACTCCCTGTTTAGTCAGCCCAGTCCTAAGATCACTTGGACCTACTATGCCGAAGGGCAGACCAGTCTCTGGGTAGCGCCGAACTCGCTCTCGAACATCTGCATACCCTTCAACGGCGTATGCACCGGGCCAGACTGGGTCAAGGGCGAATCAAACGGGTACGTCGATCCTCTACCGCCCGATGTCTTGAACGACATCTCCAGCTGCGCGCTCTCGCAAGTAAGTTGGGTGAATCCAGCAGGGCAGTATTCGGATCATCCGATCAACAACGGCCAAGGACCGTCGTGGGTGGCGGCCATTGTCAATGCCATCGGAAACAACACAACTTGCGACGGCGGCACTGGCTACTGGAAGGACACTGCCATATTCATTACCTGGGACGATTGGGGAGGTTGGTACGACCACGTGAAGCCCGTTTTCCAGACCGGCGCGAACCAGAACGACTATCAACTCGGTTTCCGCGTCCCGCTGTTGGTCGTTTCGGCCTACTCGCCCAAGCCCGGGTATATCAGCAATCTGGAATGCGATTTTGGCAGCATCGTGAAGGCGATCGAGGGGATTTTTGGCCTCGGCAATCTCGGTTTTGCCGATGCGCGAGCACTTAACGATCTCCACGACTTCTTCAACTTCCACCAGGCAGCATCGGCGTACAGAACGATTCCAGCTCCCCTGACAGGAACTTTCTTCATCAAGACTCAGGGCGTCGAGGTAGATCCGCCGGACAACGACTAGGCGAATAGTTGCATAGACTCATGAGGCACGCTCTACGGGGCGTGCCTCGCTTCAACTCCGTCACCGCGACTGAAGTGCTTTCCATCAGCTGCGCGCCCTACATTTCGCCTGAGGCTTCACCGGTGGATATGAGGATCGTCACTGGGGAATGGTATAGCCGTGCGAAGCGGTCCGAGTTCGATATTGGCGCTCCGAAGCGCATTCCCGAGGCTATCCTGGACAAGGTTGGCCGCAGCTTCTTCCTTGACCTTTTCTGGATTTGATACGACCGTGGAGTCGACCTGAACCGTCTTCACGCCCCGAAGCAGCGGAGCAGTCTGAGCGGCGCACTGGGGAAAATCAGCAATACCCCTAAAGCGCCGCCAGCCCGGGCGATTTTCCAGATCCATTCAAAGCTCCTCTTCGATCAAGCTGTCAAAAGCTTGCAACCGAGTCGGACGCAGCAGAACGCCAGCGGCTTAGTCGTCCGCACTGACGGGGGCATTCGCGGGTGTGGGCGCCCGCTCCACACCGACTTCCTGGTCCTTATACTGCAGCTGATAGAGCTTGTAATAAACCCCGCGCCGGGCGAGCAGTTGCTGGTGCGATCCCATCTCGCGGACCTGGCCTTTGTGCATCACGATAATCTTGTCGGCGCGCTGGATGGTCGAGAGCCGGTGCGCGATGATCAGCGATGTCCGTCCCTCCACCATGCGGTTGAGCGCATCGCGCACGCGGAACTCGGTCTCCGTATCGACGCTCGAAGTCGCCTCATCAAGAATCAGAATCTTCGGATTGTGCGCCAGCGCGCGCGCGAAACTGATCAACTGCTTCTGTCCGGTGGAGAGCGTCGAGCCGCGTTCGCGCACTTCCTCCTTGAACCCCCCCGGCAAGGTTCGGATGAAGTCGGCGAGGTTGACGTCCTCCGCCGCCTGCTCCACGTCTGCGTCCAGAATGCGTGCCGTCCCGAGGCGAATGTTGCCCGCAACCGTGCCACTGAACAGAAACGGATCCTGCAAGACGACGCCAAAGCGGCTGCGCAGTTCTTCGAGACTCATTTCCTTGATATCCAAGCCGTCAATGCGAATCGCTCCGCGCTGGACGTCGTAGAAGCGCATCAACAGCGAGATCAGAGTGGTCTTGCCCGCCCCGGTGTGGCCGACGACGGCGACTGTCTCTCCCGGCTCAAGAACAAAATTCACGTCGCGCAAAACCCAGTCGGGCTCGGTTGCCGGCAAGGAACTTGTCGGTGGAGAGACGGGCGTTCCCACCCGCCCGCCAGCAGCCGTCGCCTCAGGACGGGCGAGGGCGCCCGTCTCTCCCCCGACCTGTCCTGAAGTGTTGTACGCGAACCATACATGATTAAACTCAATCCGCCCCGGCCCCTGCGGCCGTTTCGTAATCGCCGGCGAGGTGACGTCAATCTTGGTGTCCAGCAGCTTGAACACGCGCTCCCCCGCTGCCATCGCCGACTGCAGGATGTTGTACTTCTCGCTTAAATCCTGAATCGGACGGAAAAACCTCTGCGCATACTGCATGAACGCGACAAGCACGCCAAGCGTCGCCACGCCCCGGATCACATCGTTTCCGCCGAACCAGATGATGCTGGCGATGGCAATCGCAGACAGTATTTCTACGACGGGGTAGTAGACCGAGTACGCCATGATGGCGTCTTTAAACGCTTCCATGTGCGAGGCGTTGATGTCCGAAAATTTATTGAAAGCGCGCTTCTCACGGTTGAAAAGCTGCAACACCAGCATCCCGGAGACAGCCTCTTGCAGGAAAGAGTTGATTCGGGCGATCGCCGTGCGGATGCGCCGGTAGGAATCGCGCACCTTGTCGCGAAAAATCAGGGTCGCATACACGATCAGCGGAAGCACGGCGAACGTAATCAGCGCCAGCTTCCAGTTCATCCTCATCATGATCGCGATGATTCCGGCAAGCACGAAGACATCTTCAAAAATGGAGACCACGCCCGCCGTGAACATTTCATTCAGCGCGTCGACATCGGTCGTAATACGAGTCACCAGCCGGCCCACGGGGTGCTTGTCGAAAAATCCGACGTGCATGAATTGCAGGTGGCGGAAAATCTGCTTTCGCAGATCGAACATCACCTTCTGCCCGGTCCACTGCATCAGATATGTCTGGATGAACTCAAGCGTGAAAGTGAAGATCAGAATCCCGACGTAAAGCCCGCCAATCTGCGCGATGCCGGCCAGCGGGGCATTGCTTAGCCGGTCGCCAATCCAAGAACGCGAGTTCGGTGACTTCGCCAGGTATTTATCGATGGCGATCTTGGTGAGGAAAGGACCGAGCACGTCCAGCACCGATTTCAGGATGATCGCCGCCAGTGCCAGCACCACGTGCCACTTGTAGGGATGCAGATACGTAAGCAGCCGCCGCATCAGCCGGCCGTCGTACGCTTTCCCTGATACTTCTTCTTCTTGATTGGAGGCCATTGCTGGAGCGAGAGATCGACTTTCGTTGAAGATCTCCCCAAGTAAGATTACCCGAAAAACCCTACTCCAAGTAGATGGCCAAACTGGGGCTGGGGATGCGAGAGTGAAGCTGGCCAAAAGCTAGGAACTCAGCCTCTTCGCCATCGAAGAATAAATCTCCACCGCTTCGAGTAGCTGCTTCTTCTCCACAAACTCGCCCTCGGTGTGCGCCACGTGAATCGAGCCTGGCCCAAGGAGCAGTGGCTCGCCCCAATTCGGCATCGACGGGATATCGGTCGTGAAAGCGGCGACCATCGTTGGCAGACCGTCCAGCGTCCGCAGCCGGAGGAATGGAGTCTCGCGCGTGAAGCGAACCTCGGCCAGTTCGCCGACTGCCTCCGCAATCTCGCGGCGCAGCGCGTCCGCCGGGCCGACCAGGCGATAGAAAAGATCAGCCTTGGCGAAATCAGAAATCACGTTCGGGGCGCGTCCGCCCTGAATTGCTCCTACGTTCTTTGTGCAAGGGCCAACCTCGGGATCTTCGGGAAGTTTCATGGCATGCAGCCGGTGCAGCGCTTCCACCAGCTTGTCGATTGCCGACTCGCCCAGCTCCGGATACGCCGAGTGCGCCATTTTTCCGTGTGCCACCAGTTCCACGTGCAGCGCACCCTTGCTCGCCAGCGCCAGTTTGTTTTCGGTGGGCTCGCCATTGATCATGAAGCGCGCGCCAATCGGCTGCTGATTGGCCACCTTCGCGCCGATCGAGTCGCGCTCCTCGCCCACCAGAAACAGCAAACCGGCGAAAACGCCTGCCCCGCGCAGTTTCTCCGCCGCGAGTATCTGTGCTGCGATAATTCCTTTCGCGTCGCAGGCTCCGCGTCCGTAAATGCGCCCGTCATCTTCGGACGAGGCAATGAACGGCGGCACCGTATCCATGTGCGTGGAGAAAACAGTCTCCGGATGAGCGTGATCCGGCCACGTGGCCAGCACGTTCGCGCGCGGGCCCTCGACCGGATTTTTTCGCGCTTCCATCCCACGCCGCTGCAGTTCGTCGCAGAGGAAATCTCCCACAGCATTTTCATTTGGAGTGATGGATTCGATGTCGATCAGGCGGCGGGCAAGCGCAAACAGGTCCATGCAGAAAAAGCGTAACAGCCCGTCGCGATTCGTGGATAGTGCGGAATTGACGGTGGAACGCCGGGACCGGCGAGGACGCCCCTCGCTCCACAGCCCACTGTTGTACCCTGATTCCGTGTTACCTGAAACCTCCAGCATCCGCTCGCTGTTCATCGCCGGTCCCGCCGGACGCCTAGAAGCTCTCCTCAACGGCGGATCGCCCGGCGCAACGCATGCCGCCCTGGTCTGCCATCCGCATCCGCTCTTCGGTGGGACGCTGCACAACAAAGTCGTCTTCCACGCCATGAAAGCGCTCAACAGCTTCGGATTCCCCGTGCTTCGCTTCAATTTCCGCGGTACCGGATTGAGCGAAGGCGAACATGCCGGCGGAATCGGCGAAGTCGAAGATGTGCGCGCCGCTCTCGACTGGCTCGAACACGAGTTCTCGCTGCCCGTCATCTTCGCCGGCTTTTCCTTCGGAGCTGCCGTTGGATCGCGCGCCGCCTATTCGGACGACCGCGTCCGCGCGCTCATTGCCCTCGGCCTGCCCGCCGTCCCCATCGAAGGCCGGGTCTACGATTTCGAATTTCTGCGCGTTTGCACCAAGCCGAAACTCTTCGTCAGCGGCTCGCGCGATCAGTTCGGCCCCGCCGGCAAGCTCGAAGCTCTCGTCAACACCTTCGCCGATCCGAAGAAACTGGTCCGCATCGAAGCCGGAGATCACTTTTTCGCAGGCAGACTCAAGGAGATGCGAGTAGCGATCGAAGACTGGGTCCGCGAGACGGTGCCCGCCGCCCGGGACTGACGACGAACGACCGACGCCTAACGACCAGTGGCCACCGACCTTATAATTCCCACCATGCCCGCGATATCTCCCGAGCGCGACCAGCAATTCCGTCGTATGCGCGACACCGCCCGTGAGATATTCTCTTCGGCGCTCCGCCATGCCTCCATCGAAAACGCCTTTGCCCGCAACGTGCATTGCGAGCGCCGCGTCCTGCGCGTTGGCGATGATCTGTACGAGCTCGATTCCTACAATCGCGTCTTCGTCGTCTCCATCGGAAAGGCCGCACACACCATGGCCGCCGCTCTCGACGCCCAACTCGGCAGCAGCCTCGAAGGCATCGTCGCATCGTCGGTCGAACCAGAAAACCAAGTCCGCGGTTTCCGCTATTTTCGCGGCGGACACCCCACGCCTACCGCGGAATCGATCCGCGCCGCTGACGCCATTCTCAAATCGCTGACTGCTCTCGACTCCACTGCGCTGGTCATCTTTATGATCTCCGGCGGCGGCTCTTCCATCGTCGAAAAGCCGGTCGTTACTATGCCGGCCGTTACTGTGAAAGACACTCTGAACGACGACGAAATCTCGTTGCTCGATCTTGCGGCTACCTACCGGACGCTTGTGCACTCCGGCGCGCCGATTGCCGAGATCAACGCGATCCGCAAACATCTCTCCGCCGTCAAGGGCGGACGCCTCGCCCAGGCAGCCTATCCCGCGCAGCAGGTTTCGATTCTTGTCTCCGACGTGCCCGACGATACGCCCGATGCGCTCGCCTCCGGCCCCACCATGCCCGATTCCACTTCCGTCCATGACTGCGAACGCATTGCCGCCAAATACAATCTCGTCGATCAATTTCCCGGTTCCGTTGCCGATCTTTTTCGTCAGCATGCGCTCGACGAGACGCCGAAATCCGACGACCCCGCTTTTGTGCGCACCCGGTGGTGGACCGTGCTCTCGAATAAAGTTGCTGTCGATGAGGCTGCCGCTGCCGCCACCCGCGCCGGTTTCGCCGTCGAGGTCGATAATTCCTGCGACGACTGGCCCTACGAAAAAGCTGCCGCTTACTTACTCAACCGTCTGCGCGAACTTCGCGACAAAGTATCGCGCGTCTGTTTGATCTCTGGCGGTGAGGTGACCGTGACCGTTCGCAACGGGGGCATCGGCGGACGCAATCAGCAGTTCGCCCTGGCCTGCGCCGAACCAATATCGGGACAGGATATTACGGTGCTGAGCGCTGGCACCGACGGCATCGACGGCAACAGTCCCGCCGCGGGCGCCGTGGTCGATGGCGGCACTCTCAACCGAGCCGGAGGTGTAGAAGCCGTGCGGCACGCGCTTTGCAACTTCAATACCTATCCCCTTCTCAACACTCTCGGCGAAGCCGTTATCACCGCACCCACCGGAAATAATCTTCGCGACCTGCGAATCCTGTTGGCTTACTAGTTAGCGCGATCCCATGATGAGTCATACGATGGAGGGACGGGCGTCTCGATCGTCTAGCCGGGCGGGGACGCCCGGCGCTCCGCCTGCGCTGCCCGAAATTAGCGCGATGGTCGCCGGGATTCGAGTTCTTCCAGCCACCGTAAATTCTTGTAAATCTGCTGCCGCCCGGCAGCGCCTCGCCTCGGGGCTGCATCCAAATTCCTAAACCCACTATCTCGCGGGAGGTATTCGCTTTGAAGCAGACTTTACGTGGAGCCATTCTTTTGTCCTTTGCCTGCGCTGCACTGACAGCGCTCTCGAATTTCGGGCTAGCACAGAAAATCGACGTGGCTTTCGGTGTTAGCACACTGGCGGCGCCTTCGGCCAGTTCAGCCGACAGCAGTCATGCGCCGGTCTCGCTCACGGGCGGCACCTATCCCGGGTTCAGCGGCGATGTGCTCTTCTGGCACAATCTCGGCATTGGGGGCGAAATCTACTGGAAGGCAAACCAGGGCAAGTACGGCGGCGACCCCACCCTTCCGTTTCGTCCACTCCTTCTGGACGCCAACGCTGTTTACTCGCCCAAACTCGCGAGCCACACCTATCTTGAGCTGGCCGCCGGCATCGGCGCGCTGGACACCCGTATCTATTGTCAGGGATGCGGCAACGGGTACAACACCAACTACTCGAGCGATAAACACTTCATGGGAGACTTCGGAGCCGCCATCAAGTTCTACCCCAAGGGCAACTTCTTCGTCCGTCCCGAGGCGAAACTGTACCTGGTCAATAACAACTTGAACTTCAGCTCGGCGCGCATTACCCGCTTCGGCCTGTCGATCGGCTACACCTTTGGAGGGCACTAGCCAACTGCTATCGATTTGTCATCCCGATTTTCTTTTGCCATCCGAAGCTTTTGTCATCCTGAGCGCAGCGAAGGACCAGCTGTTTTGCCGATTGCGGCAGATCATGGGTCCTCTGTTGTGTAAATTTCTTCCCCGTGCTGTGTAAATTTCTTCCCCCATGCCCACTTCGCGAGTGGCCCGTTTCCCCCATCCCGCATTATGATAGAGCTATGAATTTTGGCTTCTCAGGCGAGATGATCTTCCTGTTTTTTTTGGCGCTGATCCTTTTCGGCCCCAAGAAAATGCCGGAGATCGGACGGCAGGTCGCGCGCTTCCTCGGCGAGTTCCGGCGCGCTTCGAACGAATTCCGCTCGCAGATCGAGTCCGAAATCAATTCTCTCGAAAGTAGTACCAACGCCAGCGGTGCCCGGCAACAGATCCTCCCGCCCCTCCAGGCTCCGCTCGGGTCGCTGGCCAACCGCATCTTCAATCCCCCGCCGCCCGAAAGGCTCGATGCCGTCGAAGATGCCGCCGCCGAAGGCGCCGCTGCCAGAGCTGCGGCTGAGGAATCAGTCGCGATCGAAGCGGCCCCCGCCAAGCCTTCGCCCGCTCCGAAAGTAGCGCCCGATGCCTGAAGCGGCCGCCTCCTCACCCGTCGACGAATCCGCTAAGGATGAAATGCCAACCATGGGCTTCCTCGATCATCTCGAGGAACTGCGCAAGCGAATTATTTATTCCATCATCGCCATCGTGGTTGGCTTTTTCGCGTGTTGGGGATATGCCGAAAACATCTACGAGATCATGCAGCGTCCCATCATGGAGGCGCTCCACAGCAATGGCCTCTCGGCAAAACTCGTCTACCTCAATCCCACCGAACCTTTCAATCTGTATCTGAAAGTGGGATTCATGGCCGGCTTGTTTGTCGCCTCGCCCTTCGTCCTCTACCAACTCTGGTGCTTCATTTCGCCTGGCCTTTACCGCAACGAAAAGCGCTACGTCATGCCCTTCATGGTCTCGACCGTAGCCCTGTTCCTGGCCGGCGGATACTTCGGCTACAAACTCGTTCTCCCGCAGGCGCTCGTCTTCCTGATCGGCTACGGTAAAGACTTCCAGCCGATGATCACGCTCAGCGAGTACAGTGGTTTGTTCCTGACGATCATCGTCGGCCTGGGTGTAATTTTCGAAATGCCGATTCTGGTATTTTTCCTGGCGCTCATGGGCATCGTCAGTGCCGGCTGGATGTGGCGGAATCTCCGCTATTCGATCCTGGTCATCTTCATCATCGCAGCCATCATCACGCCCACCACCGATATTCTGAACATGTGCATCTTCGCAGCGCCTATGATCGCTTTGTATGTCCTGAGTATCGGGATCGCCTGGATGGTGCATCCCAAGCAGCGCAAGAAACGCGCAGAGAAAAACTCCTAACCACAGGGGATCACAGGGAAAACATGAACCGACCCACCACAACAAGAATTTGCCTCCCCTGTGCCTTTCTGCGCCCCCTGTGGTTAAAGATCTTTTTGATGTTGCTGCTGACCTTCGCCCTGGCTAGCACGATAGCCTGTGCCAAAGGGATCTCCTCCGCTGGCGCCACCGCCGCAGCCTCAAAATCCGAATCTCCCGCCACGACGCCTGCTCCGCCCGAAGCCGCGCCGCCCGATTCCAGCCCGCTGCCGCATATCGATTCCAAGCGCGCCTTCCAGTACACGCGCGAGGTTACGGCCTTTGGCCCGCGCTATATGGGAAGCGAGAATCATAAGAGACTCGAACACTACATTCTTGACCGCCTCAAAGGCGATCAAGTGGAAGACGATGCCTTTGCCGCGGACACCGTGGCAGGGAAGTTTCCGGTCCGCAACATCATCGCGAAATTTCCCGGCACAAAAGATGGCATCATCGTCATCCTCGGCCACTACGACACGGTCTATCCATTGCGCAACTCCGGGTTTGTCGGAGCCAACGATGGCGGTTCTTCCACTGCCATCCTGCTCGAATATGCCAATCAGGTGCGTGGCGGGGGAGCCGGAAAAAAGCGCGACGGCTACAGCGTCTGGCTCGTCTGGACCGACGGCGAAGAAGCGGTACGGCAGTGGACTGATACCGATAGTGTTTACGGGGCCCGCCATCTCGCCGAAAAATGGGAGAAGGACGGCACCCTCAAAAGAATCAAAGCGCTCATGGTGATGGACATGATCGCCGATGCCGACCTCGACATCGTCCGCAACACCAAAGGCGCTCCGTGGCTGCTCGACCTTATCTACGCCGCCGCCGAGCGCGGAGGCTACCAGTCCCACTTCTACGCCCAGCAGGGCCCCATCGAAGACGATCATGTTCCGTTCTTCAATCGCGGCGTGCCCACCGCCGACGTCATCGACCTCGATTACGGCTACAACAATGTTTTCTGGCACAGCCCGCAAGACACCATGGACAAACTAAGCCCCAAAAGCCTCGAAATCGTAGGCGATACCATACTCGAAACCATCCACCTGCTCGACCAACGCTAGCCGGTGCAACTTGCGGAGGTAGCCGAAACTCGGTTTCGTATCTGGGCGTTGCTTTAGCGATGCCGCAGAATCCTTCGAAATCCGACGCCTTTTGGGGGCTGGCTGGGCGTCGAGTATCGATTTTTTCCCAAGCCTGTCGATGTGAGACTGGGTTTTTGCTGCAACCTGGGAAGGCGTGCCTTGATACGAATCGCATTTGCACCACGGGCTACTAGCTCACTGTCCGGTGCCGGTGAGGGTCGCGGTGGCCGTGCCGCCGCCGTTGTTGGCCACGTTGAGCTTACCGTTGCGTGTGCCATTCTTCGTGGGATGGAATGAAACGTTGAGCGAGCAGTTGGTTCCGGCGGCGAGAGAAGGGCCACAGGTGTTGCCGGACTGGGAGTAGTCGGCCGATGCGCCTGTGATCGTGAAGCCCGTAAGATTCACGGACGTATTGCCCACGTTCGAGATGGTCACCGGCTGCGGTGCGCTCGTCTGGCCCACTGGCTCGGCACCGAAATTCAGAGCAGTCGGCGACACCGCGATCGACATGCCCATTCCGGTCAGAGTTACCCTCTGCGGATTATTAGCCGCGTTGTCGGTAAGCTGCAACATTCCGGTGCGGGAGCCTTTTGCCGTCGGCGTAAATCCCACCATGATAGGGCAGTTGTTGCCGGCGAGGACCTGGGCGCCACAGCCATTCGACTGAACCGCGAAATCGCCATTGATGGCAACATTGGAAATATTCAGGGTAGCGTTGCCGGTATTGCCCACGGTAACGGTCAGGTACATGGTCTGGCCAATGAGCGTCTTGGGGAAGGTGAGCTTGGTGGCGGAGAGCGTCGCCGTCGGGCTTCCTCCGCTGCCGTTGCCGCAGTTGGGGAAAATGAGATTGGAGATGCGCGTGTTCCAGTTGAAGCTGCCCGCGGACTGGATGTACTCCTGGGTGTACCAGAAAGTGCAGTCGTCGACGGGATCAACAGTCATGGCACTGTAGTCGCCCCAACGGCTAATGCCTCCGGTCTGGGAACCGGAACCACTGACGATCAGTTGTTCGCCTTCCATGCTGCCGGGCAGATCGGCCGCGACCCGGCCCGTAAAGTAAATCGAAGGATAGACGGAGCTGCTGGAGACACTGTAACCGAGGGCGATATCGCCGGACTGGTCCATGGCGATGCTGCCCATCCAGCGCGTGGTGGAGTTTGGACCGAAGGTGCCCTGCTGGAACACGGTGGGCGTACTGTTCGGACTGCGAACTTCATACCAGCGAACTCCGGTGGAGATGGAATGATTGAAGACCAGAGATTCGACTCCGTTGGGGAACTGGCGATAGGCGAGGCGGTACATGGGGCGGTCGCCGAGGGCGTCGAGGCGTTGAGTGGTTCCGGGTTGCACGACGCAGGAACGGAAGCAACGCGGGGTGAAGATCGCAACCGGAAGAACGGTGGGGCCGGTGAAGGTGGAGTTCGTGGGCGTCGTGAAGTCGACGTGAAACGTCCACAATTGGATCACGTTCGTGCCAAAGTTCATGAAGAAGGCGGGTTCTCCCGCGGATGGCGGGATGGTTCCGTCCATATCAGAGGGCAACAAGCTGGCGACCGAGGAATTCTGCGGGAAGCAGAGGATCGTCGCGTTATTGCCGGCCAGCATCGCGTTGCGGTCGAGGGCGCAAGCGTCAGCACCGATGAAATTGCTGTTCAGGAAGAGGTTGAACGACATGTAATAAGCGTCGGGCCACACGCCCAATTTCGGGTAGTCCGGAAAATCGGTGTCGCCGAAAGAAAAGGCGTACCGGTTGTAGGTGCCGGTGGCGTCGCTGGTGGTAGAGACCGCGACGCATTCCGTGTAAGGAAGGGTAAGGACAGAGAACTGGGTGAGGATCCAGCGGTTGGCCATCTTGTCGTATTGAACGATGGGATCGCCGTCGTTATTTGTTTCACATCCTCCCCCGAAGCCGGCCCAGGGAGTGTTTCCATCGGTGGGGCCGGCAACAAGCGCGCCGGTGACTTTGTCGAATACAGCAAACTGAGCGTTGACCCATTGCACGTATTGCGTGGCGCCAACCGCTCCGTTGGTATCGGGAGGGTTCAATTCAACATTAAATCCGTACTGTCCCTGACCCAAGCCGTCAGTATTCAGGCCCAGGTTGGCGGCGACTGGAGGGAGAGCGACCTGCTGCAACGCAACGTCGGGCGCGGCATACTCAGGCGCGT
>Ga0210402_10000184_pt1 | contig 71645 bp, 66 predicted proteins | sample IncBWC7MmetaG_FD_161055 | JGI IMG/M metagenome (GOLD analysis project Ga0210402, IMG submission 161055) | Forest soil microbial communities from Barre Woods Harvard Forest LTER site, Petersham, Massachusetts, United States - Inc-BW-C-7-M | ecosystem: Environmental > Terrestrial > Soil >...
CCCAGCCAGCGCAAACGCCGCGATTCGCGGCCTTGCTGGAAACCGCAAAGACCGGCTTTCCCCTGTCGCTGACGGAGATTTCGGCTTTCCTGAAGCGGACAAAGCGCGTGTGGCTGATGGCGGCGGGAATCGTGATCGGAGTAGCGGCGCTGGTTAATTTGTCGGCACGCGCGGCCGAATGGGCCAAAAACGCGCGGGAGCAGAGGCAGTTGCACGCGATGGCGACGTTGACGCCGGATCATCTATTCGCGCGTTGCGGCGCGGCGGTCCGGGACGAGATCAAAGTAGTATATCCGGTCTTGATGCGGACGGTGAGCTACCAGCCCAGGGGCGGGGAAAAGCTGGTGATTTCCTTCAGCCGGACGGCGGAGGTAGAGAGCGACTGGGTGTTCCTCTCCATGCAGAAAGAGAATGGCGCCGCGAGCTACGACACGCCGGAAGCGAAAATCGCCGCGCTGCCATGCCTGGACTCAAAGAAGTAAACGTTCTGGACCAAAAGCAATTATCTATCCGGCTTGAGCTGCCGTGCTGGACTCGCTCAGGACGCGGGCGAAGACGTCCTGGTCTACGTTGCCGCCGGTGGCTATCAAGGCTACGCGCTTGCCGTTTATCGCGGCGGATTCTTTTGTCGCGGCGGCCAGGCTGGCCGCGCCGGCGCCTTCGACCACGTTGTGGGTGTCGGTAAACATGGCGCGCATGGCGGCGGCTACTTCTGCATCGGTCACGCGGACGATGTGGTCTACATTTTCCAGCATGACTTCGAGCGCGGTTTCGTCACCTCGTCGGCACGCGAGACCATCCGCGAGCTTCGTTTGAGCAGGCGCTTCGACGATTTTTCTTTGTTGCAGAGACAAAGCATAGGTCGGTGCCTGATCGGAGACCACGCCTACCAGCTTGGTCTTCAATCCCAAAGCATTGCGCATGGCCGCAGCCGAGCAAATCCCCGAGCCCATTCCGATGGGAACGTAAGCCACATCAATCTCCGGCACGGCGGTGAACAGTTCCAGCCAGTACGTCGCTATGCCCAGCACGATATCCCGGTGATAGGGCGGCACTAAGTGATAGCCCAGATCCGCCGAGAGCTTCTTCGCGTGCTCCAGCGCGGACTGGAAGTCTTCTCCGTGTTCGATGAGCTTTGCGCCTTGCGCGCGCATGGCCGCATTTTTCGCCACGCTGTTTCCATGCGGCACCACAATCACGCATTCCAGTTTCTTTCGTTGCGCCGCAAGGGCTACCGACTGGCCGTGATTCCCGCGGGTCGCGGCGATCAGGCCGCGCGTTCCGGGCTCGCGCTTCAGCAGCTCTTCGGCATAAACAATGGCGGTACGCGACTTGAACGCGCCGATGGGGGTGTGGTTTTCGTGCTTCACCCAGACTTCGGTTCCGAGACGCTCGCAGAGCAGCGGCCAGCGGTACTGCGGCGTCGGCAGCATCAGGCGATAGACCAATTCCGCCGCCGCCCGCACTTCGTCCAACGTTGGCAAACTCACCGTGGCTTGTCCGATACTCATCGAAGCACCTCGCGTTCCGCAACCCTCACTTCGTCCTGCAACCTGGATTGTGGGGGCAATACAACCGATTGTTAGCTCCACATTGGCCTGTTCCAGCACTGCCTCAGTGATAGGAGAGGCTGTTACGCCGGGCGCGGAATGGACGTATAATTGAGGATGTGACCTGGGTCCTCTCCGCTCGGCGGGCCTTCAGCGCGAATGTGATGACGCAAGACCACTCATGAAAACACAGCACAAGATTTCTTCGGCGGAACGTGTGTTGCTTGTCGGAGTCGGCTGGAAACGCGCGCAGCGTTTTCCGGGAATGCCCGCGGGAGAGCAGGGCAGGGAATCACTGGCCGAACTTGTGGAGCTTGCCGAGAGCGCGGGCGGAGAAGTGGCGGGGACGCTCTTTCAGGTGCGGGACTCGGCGGATCCCGCGACGCTGGTCGGCCGAGGAAAGCTCGAAGAGATTCGTGCCGCTGCGAATGCGTCCGACGCCCCCCTGATTATTTTTGACAGCGATCTTTCGCCGGTGCAGCAGCGCAACATCGAGGAGCTCACCGAGCGGCGCGTGATCGACCGCACACAGCTGATCCTGGATATTTTTGCGAAACACGCGCGCAGCCGCGAGGGCCAGTTGCAAGTGGAGCTTGCACAGCTTAATTACCTGCTGCCGCGGCTGACCGGGCGCGGCGCGCAGATGTCCCGCCAGGGCGGCAAAGGCGCGGGCGGCGCCGGCGGGGCGGGCGGAGGAGGCGGGCGCATCGGCGTGCGCGGCCCGGGTGAAAAGAAATTGGAAACGGACCGCCGGCGCATCCGCGACCGCGTGCACAAGATTGAAGTGAGCATTGATGAGGTGCGCAAGCAGCGCTCGCTTCGGCGGGAAGCGCGGAATGCAGTGCCGCTAGGAACTGTGGCGCTGGTCGGCTACACAAACGCGGGGAAGTCTACTTTGTTCAATGCGCTCAGCCAGGCAGAAGTGCTGGTTTCTTCGCGCATGTTCGCAACGCTGGACCCGACGATTCGCGCGATTCGCTTGCCCTCCAACCGCCGTGTTCTGGTTTCGGACACCGTGGGATTCATCCGCCAATTGCCCAAGGGCCTGATCAAGGCGTTTCGCGCTACGCTGGAGGAAGTGCAGGAAGCGGCGCTGCTTTTGCAGGTGAGCGACATTTCGAATCCGCACCATGATGAGCTTGAGGAAGAAGTCGAGAAGATTCTGGATGACCTGGGCGTGAAGGAAACGCCACGCCTTCGTGTCTACAACAAGGTGGACCAGTTGGATGCAGCAAGCCGCTGCAATCTGGAAGCAGCGTGCCGGCGCAATGGCGGTGGCGAAGTGCCGCCTGTTCTGGTTTCCGGGCTTACAGGAGACGGACTCGACGAGTTGCTACGCCGTATAGACGCTGCGCTTCCGCTGGATCCGATCGTGAAGCTTTCGCTGCACATGCCGCTGAGCGAGGGCAGGTCGCTGGCGCTGATCCACGCGCTGGGCCGGGTGCTGCATTCCCAGGTGAGCGATTCGCATATGGACATGGAAGCCGAGGTGCCGCAAAGCATCGCCACCCGGCTTAAATTAAGCAGCTACGCGGCGGCGGGAACTTCCGGAGCGGGCCCTGCGTATCATGGAGTGAGAGAGGTCAACTGACGATGGCTGCTTTCTTCCTGTGGTGTCTGCTGCTGGTGTTTTGCTGGCCGATTGCGCTGCTGGCGTTGATTGCTTATCCCTTTGTGTGGCTGATTCTACTGCCCTTCCGGATCGTGGGGATTGCTGTGCACGGAGTTCTGGCGTTTCTGAGGGCGCTATTCCTGCTGCCGGTCCGGATCCTGCGGGGCCCGCACGCCATTTGAAATCCAACGCGGTAGAAGTTTAGTCACTTTTGAGTAACTCCTCAATTCTCCTCAAATGTTAAAGGAATATGACACTTTTTCAGGCCTGCGGCGGGCTAGGAAGGGGTGTCCCGCCTTGTGGAAAAGATTGTGGAAACTCGAGCTGCCCCATGTTGCAGCAGTGGTAAGAATTTCACCCCTTGCCCGGTCGCCGATTATCGACCTGCCCATAAAATAATGTAAATAAGAGGCTTATACAGGAATTGGACAGGTTTGCCCGAAACCGGAATTCGCGACAGGGGGGAATCACGAAAAGTGCTTTTGCACAGGTTTGCAGCAATGGTGTTACGAAAGAGTATCTGTGCTACAAGGAATAGTCGAACGCTGTTAGTTATATCTAAGTACTGCCAGGCCGCGGAAACGCGTGAATTCGCAGTACGTTGACGCATGCTTAGGCGGAGTCTATAGTGGCCGAGGCGGCTCCGAAAGGCGTTGAAGCTGGTCTTGGGGCGCGCTCGACTATGAATCTGCCGAATTCCCTTACCGTTCTGCGGATCTTCTTCGTTCCGGTGCTGATTGTGGTGCTGCTGACGAGGAGCCCGAACGTTGTCTTATGGGGCTTTCCCATGCATTTTGAGGTCTGGGGCGTGCTGATCCTGCTGACCGCGGCCGCCACCGACTGGGCCGACGGATATTTTGCGCGGCGAAACCGGCAGGTAACCACGCTGGGGATTCTTTTGGACCCGATCGCGGACAAGCTGCTGATTTCGGCGGCCTTCATTTCCCTGGTGGACATGCATCTGGTGGCGGGCTGGATGGTGGTGATAATCATCGGACGGGAGTTCACGATCTTGGGTTTGCGGAATATCGCGTCGGCGGAGGGCTTTACGATCGCCGCGTCCGCCCTGGGCAAGACGAAAATGGTGTTGCAGGTTTGCGCCGTGGCGGTCCTGATTGTCGGAGCACGTCACCCGTCGATCCGACCGTTGTCGAATGTACTGCTGTGGCTGGTGGTCATCAGCGCGCTGGTGTCCGCGGCGCAGTACTTCCACCGATTCTGGAGCCGGCTGGATGACCGCATCAAGCAGCGCCGCAAGCTGGGCATGCTGGAATCACAGAAGAAGCAGCAGGATGCCGTCCCTCTCTGAGGAAGATCGAAAAGCGATCCTGGAGCTGGCGCGCCAGGGCGTTCTCCATGCTGTCTCCCACGAACGCCCGCTTCCCTCCTTTCCAACCACAGGTATTTTCGCGGAGCGCCGCGGCGTGTTTGTAACGCTGCACGCAGCCTCGAAATTGCGCGGGTGCATCGGAGTTGTTGAAGGCAGTGCGGCCCTTGGGGAGGCACTGGCGCGATGCGCCGCAGATGCGGCGCTGCACGACCCGCGCTTTTCCCGGATGCGAGCGGAGGAACTGGCCGCACTGGAAATCGAAGTATCGCTGCTCTCGCCGCTGCAGCCCATCCGGCCTGAGGAAGTGGAGATAGGGAATCACGGGTTGCTGGTGGAGCGCGGCCCACGGCGGGGATTGCTGCTCCCGCAAGTAGCCGTCGAGCACCGGCTGAGCCGCGAGCAATTTCTGGCGGAGACCTGCGCGAAAGCAGGGCTTCCACGCGAGGCCTGGAAAGATGCGGAAACGAAGCTATACGGATTTCAGTGCGAAATCATTGCCGAGGTGCGGCCCGCGTGCTGAAAAACAAAGCCCGCGCCAGTAAGAAGCGCGGGCTTTGCAGGGAAAATGGAAAAAGAATTATTCGATTTCGACGTAGTCGCCGGCGTACATGTCGAGCTTGCTGTAGGTAACGAAAATCGAACAGGCATTGCGGGTGACATTCATGACGATACCTTCGCCAATGACGTCGCGCGGCATATCATTCCATTTGTATTTCACGGGCGTGCTGCCGAATCCATACATGCTGTATTGATAGTCCGGAAAATTCTGCGACGTTGCGGCGGTGGAACCCTGGTAGCGGAAGACCCGTAGGTAATCGCCCACCTTTACGCCCTGATTGGTGCCTAGATTCACGTAGACCGTGGAGTTCTTTCCGTATACTTGCGTAAATGTCAGGCCAGCCACCAGCATGCCGACGGACTTGCCGCTGACAGGCGCGAACTTGTCGAATTTCTCGGCCGGCTTGAAGGGAGGCGACGGGCGTTCGGCCATCGGCAGAGCGATGTCGCCGCGCTGCAGGTAGTCGCAGGAAAACTTGATCATACCGATGGAGACGTTTGGATGAACCGTGGTGATCTGCACCTGGCCGGAATCAATATACTGTGTGCCCATGGCCTTCAAAAGTTTTCCCTGCCACTTGAACCACGGCACTTCGTTGGGATCCTTGTCCGGGCGAACGATGGAGAAACGATCGCCGACGCGAACGCCCTGCGCCGAGCCGCGGTTAATGTAGACGTAATCGCCGGTGGTAAAAACGATCTTGTCGGCGGATTCCTCGCCTGAGATCAACCGCACTTCGGAAGGGACTTTTTCGTCGGTAACGAAACCCGAGCAATAAACTGCCGAGTAGTCCGGGGAAGAGGCTTCCGCGGCGGGATGGCTCGCGTTGACCACCTGCACCCGAGCAGCGTTCTGGGCGGAAGCGCCAAAGGCCAGCATCAAGGTGGCGAAAGACATTGCAGTCGCGATTGCGCGCATGTTCAGCACTCCTTCAGTTCACGCCGGTTAAGGGCCGTGCGGGGACTTGCACCTTTGAAACTAACAAGGGCACTAGGTGGCGTCAACAAAATGGGTGGCAGCACTTTCCATATTTGCAAAGGTAGGCTAGATACCGTATTTTCAATGGATTGGAGGTGGTTCTTCGTGCCAGGGGCGTTCGGTAAAGGGATCGAGAGGCTTTGCGGGGTGCTGGCTGCTCCCACTGCCCGCGAATTGCGGGGCTTGATGGCGCAGGCCTTGCGGGAAACGCCTACCGCGGAAATCCGCCTGGATTGGCTGAAGAACGACAACGAACGCCGCGCTTTTCTGAAATGGCTGAAGGTGCACCGTCCACGGAAGGCGCAGTTGATTGCCACTTGCCGACGGCGGGTTGGCGGAGGGGAATTCGCCGGCGATGCAGGTGAAGAACTGTATTGGTTGATGCAAGCGAAAGATGCCGGTTGCGCATGGTGCGACCTGGAGGTGGAAACACTTCGCGAGTTACCGGGAAAGAGTGTGCATGGCTACGCGGTGCCGGGGAAAGTTTTGCTGTCGATGCACGATTTTCGGAAGACGCCCGTGTTTCCGAAAAAGCTGACGGTGCCGGCCGAGGGCGGCGCCAGTGCGATTAAAGTGGCGGCAATGGCACGAAGCGTGGAGGACAGCGCGCGCATCCTGCGGCTGGCTCGGACTTCGCGCGACGTCGTTGCCATCGCGATGGGTGAGATCGGACTGCCTGCGCGGGTGCTGGCTTTGCGTGAGGGAAGCGCGCTTGCCTATGCTCCGGTGGCCGCTGCCACCGCGCTGGGGCAGATTCCGCTGCGCGACTTGAAGGCGCTTTACCGGGCGCATGAATTAACGCGGGCGACGCGGGTGTACGGCGTGATTGGAAATCCGGTCGGGCATTCACTGTCTCCGCTGCTGCATAACACCGGTTACATTGCGGCTCGGAAAGATGCGGTGTATTTGCCGTTCCTGGTTGAAAACCTGAAGGATTTTTTGAAGGCCCTGCCGGATTTTGGCGTGCGGGGATTCAGCGTGACCTTGCCGCACAAGGGAAAAATCTTTGCGCACCTAGACGAGGTGGAGCCTCTCGCGGGAAAAATCGGGGCGGTGAATACCGTAACGGTGCGCAAGGACGGGTCGCTTTACGGCAGCAACACGGATTACGTGGGAGTTCTGCGGGCCCTGGAAAAGAAGATAAAGCTTCGCGGTAGCCGCGTGGTGATTTATGGCGCCGGCGGATCCGCGCGCGCGGCGGCGTTCGCGCTGGCCCAGGCCGGAGCGAACGTCTTTGTATGTGCGCGGCGCCAGGAAATGGCGCGCAAGCTGGCGAAGGCAGTGGGTGGGGAGCCGATTGGCCGTTCGGCGCTGCGGACCCAGGAGTTCGACGCGCTTTTGAACGCCACGCCGATCGGGATGTTTCCGCAGGAAAAAGTTTCGCCGCTGGCCGCGGGCGAGTTAAACTGTTCTCTAGTCATGGACCTCATTTATCGCCCCATACGGACCAAACTCCTGCGGCTGGCCGCTTCGCGGAATATCGCCTGCGTTTCCGGCGTAGAAATGTTTCTGGCGCAGGGATTCGCGCAGTGGGAACACTGGATGGGAAGCAAGGCGCCGGAGCCCATCATGAGAAACGCCGTGCTGCGCGCGCTGAAGAACGAAGAAAACACGCGCTGGTGACCCATCCGCCCCGGATGTGCGACAGTAGTTCTCTCGATTCCAAATTGAAATTCAAATTAAACTGATTGAAGAGAGGCCATGATTCAGCCTTCGTTCCAGGAATTCGAGCGGCTTGCCAAACGCGGGAACCTGATTCCCGTGTACGACACTTTTTCTGCGGACCTGTTGACGCCTGTCAGCGCCTACTTGCGGGTGGCCCAGGGGGCACGGTATTCGTTTCTGCTGGAAAGCGTGGAAGGCGGCGAAAAGATTGCCCGCTACACGTTTGCCGGCGCGCATCCGGAGGAGATTTTCCGGTATGCGAACGGTGCGTGCGTTCTGGAAAGCCGCCAGCGCATCATCTGGGAAGAACGGGATCCGATCACTTTTCTGCGCGAACACATGGCGCGTTTCCGGCCGGTACGGTTGCCAGGGCTGCCGCCGCTGGTTGCCGGAGCCATTGGATATTTCAGTTACGACATGGTGCGGCTGATCGAGCGATTGCCCAAGCGACTGCGCGATGAAATCGGGTTGTTCGATGCGATGCTGATGTTCTATCACGGCATTCTGGCGTTCGATCACGTGCAGCACCGCTTGTGGGTGGTGCGAAACGTTTATACCGACGGGCCAAAGAGCATGCGCGCAAAATACGATGCCGCCGTGAAAGGGATTCGGCGCACGCGGCAGATGCTGGAAGAGCCGGCGGCGGGTGAGAAACAACAAAAGCCGGCGCGGGGCAAACCGCGGCCGCTGAAGATTGCCTCCAATGTGAAGCGCGGTGAGTACCTGGCGGTCGTGAAGAAGGCCAAGCAGTACATCCGCGAGGGCGATATTTTCCAGGTGGTGCTGAGCCAGCGCTTTTCAGCGAAAACAAAGGCTGATCCCTTTTCGATTTACCGCGAGCTGCGCGCGCTGAATCCTTCTCCTTATCTTTTTTACCTGCAGCTGAATGATGTGTACGTGGTGGGAAGTTCGCCGGAGATGCTGGTGAAGGTGCAGGGCCGCGACGTTTCATACCGGCCGATTGCCGGAACGCGGTGGCGCGGGAAGGACGAGGCGGAAGACCAGCGGCTGGAGCGCGAAATGCTCGCGAGCGAAAAAGAGCGCGCGGAGCACATCATGCTTGTTGACCTGGGGCGGAACGATCTGGGGCGCGTGTGCGAGTATGGGACCGTGCGGCCGGAAAAACTGATGACTGTGGAGCGGTATTCGCACGTGATGCACCTCGTCTCGAGCTTGCGCGGCAAGTTGCGCGAGGATGTGGATTGTTTTGATGCGCTGATGTCGTGCTTTCCCGCGGGCACGGTTTCCGGCGCTCCCAAGGTGCGCGCGATGGAAATCATCGAAGAGCTCGAAAAAACACGCCGCGGCATATACGCGGGAGGCATTCTTTACCTCGATTTCGCGGGGAATCTGGATTCGTGTATCGCGCTGCGCACCATGGTCATCAAAAATGGTGTGGCGCACATTCAGGCGGGCGGCGGCATTGTGGCTGACTCCACGCCCGAAGGCGAGTTCGACGAATCGGTGAACAAGTCCAAGGCGCTGCTGCGCGCGCTGGAAGCGGCGCATGGCGCGGCCGGGAAAGGGAAGGGCAAATCGTGATTCTGCTGCTCGACAACTACGATTCGTTCACCTATAACCTGGCGCAATATCTGGGAGAACTGGGATGCGAGGTGGAAGTGCACCGCAACGACCGCATCAGCGTGGAACAGATTGCCCAGCGCAAACCGGAGCGCATCGTGATTTCTCCGGGGCCGTGCACGCCGCAGGAAGCCGGGATTTCCGTGGAGATGATCCAAAAATTGGCGGGGAAAATTCCGATTCTTGGGGTTTGCCTGGGCCACCAGGCGATTGGAGCGGCCTTTGGCGGGAAAATTATCCGCGCGCCAAAGCTGTTTCACGGAAAGACCAGCCAGATCCGGCACGACGGCAGCGGAGTGTTTCGCGGCTTGCCGAATCCCTTCATCGCGACGCGCTATCACTCGCTGATTGTTGAGAGAAAATCGCTGCCCGCCGAGCTGCAGGTCACCGCGGAAACGGAGGACGACATCATCATGGGGATGCAGCACCGGCACTATCCCCTGATGGGCGTGCAGTTCCACCCGGAGTCCGTACTGACGGATTCAGGCAAGCAGTTGCTGAAGAATTTTCTTTCCCTTTAGCAATTAGCGGGCAATTGGACGGCCTCTCACCGCGGCGAGAGGCCGCTGTTTTTTGTTGCTCATTCGCGCCCACCTGAAGGTGGCCGCTACCTGGGCGCGCGGAGTCCTTGCCGTGTTTATTGTGCGAACGGTGGTCGGAATGACAGGTTGAGCAGGGAAGCGGTGAATTTGGCAGCCGTGACCGCGAACGCAGAGTGTCATTTTGGGAAGAATGCAGTAACTCAAAGATAATAGACGAAGGTCAGAAGGAGTACGATATTAAAGTATAAAGTATATTGCATGAGTGGTACTAAGTGTGTATTGTACCTGCCGCGGGTTGTCCCACCTCGTTACTCGCCCTCGGAGGTAAGTCATGCACGTACTTCGCGGTGTCCTCGCATTGTCTCTCTGTGTCTCCCTCTGCGCTTACCATCTTCCACTTTATGCAAGAGGAAAGCCGCTTGCCATTCTGACGATCGCGTATGGCGCGCACCTGAACGCCTCGGACGCTTTTGCCGGGTTGTCGGTCTTCGATGGTGAGACTGTGTCCACGGAGCCAGAAGGGAAGTTAAGCATGCGCGTTGGCCGCAGCGTCATCACACTCGCCGAACAAAGCGCGGCCACTTTGCAACGCAGTGGCGATGGGGCGCACGTGGATCTGGACGCAGGTTCCGTCTATCTCTGGTCGGGGGGAAGCAATCCGCTGGAGGCGCATGTGGAGGGGGCACTGCTGCGGCCTCACGGGGCTCACAATGTGCAGGCACAGATTCTGAGGTTTGCGCCGAAGATACTTCAGATCACCACGCGCCAGGGAAGCCTTGAGCTTTCCTATCACGCGGAATTTCGAGTTTTGCCGGAGGGGCAGACTTATCGCATCTACCTGGAAACGGAAGAGGACCCGCGAGGGGCGACAGGCGCCGCAGACGACGCGCAAAAGGCAGGCATGTCCACAGGGACAAAGGTGGCCTATTTTATTGTTGCCGGCGCGGGCGCGGGACTTGCGGCGTGGGGGATTCACGATCTGATTCAATCCAACAATGGCGTGGAGAGTCCGGCGAAGCCCTAAGGGTGTGGGACGGCGCGGCCTGGGAAGGCCATTCTGCTGAATGGCGTTTTTGCCACCCGCCAATCGGGGAGATTCATCCCGCTGAACCGCCGGGATGGAGCAGAGTTGGCGTTCCCGGGGAGTCGAAGATACTGGACCGGTCAGGCCTGCCGTGCACAGAAACGGCGCCCGCCTCGGAAGGCGGCCGCTACTTGAGAGTGGGGTGGGAGTGTGAAAATTTCTTGAGTTGCTCTAGCTTTTCGCGAGCTTTGCCTGATGCTACTGCGCGGCGCGCCAACTCGGCGGCGCTGCGAAAATCTTGGGCAACTCCTGTGACTACGAGCGCTGCGGCAGCGTTTGCGATGACGATGTCGAGCCGGGGGCCGGGTTCGCCTGCCAGCAGGGAATGAATGAGTTTCGCGTTTTCCTGTGGTGAACCGCCGCGGATGGCTTCGAGCGGAGCGCGCGAAACACCAAAATCTTCAGGCGCAACGATGAATCGCCGCACGCTACTGTTGCGGACTTCGGCGATCTGCGTTTCCCCGGAAAGTGAAATCTCGTCGAGGCCGCCGGCGCCATGTACTACGAATGCGCGGGATGTGCCGAGTTCCGCAAGCGCGGCGGCAACCGGGTCGATTACATCCGCGGAGAAGACGCCGAGCACCTGCGTCTCGGCACCGGCAGGATTGGTGAGCGGGCCGAGAAGATTGAAGACCGTGCGCTTCACGATTTGCTGGCGCGCGGGCATGGCATGGCGGGCCGCTGCGTGGGCCGCGGGAGCGAATAGAAAGCCGATGCCAATCTCGCGCACCGAGCGGCCGGCTGCCAGCATGGGCAGATCGATGCGAACGCCGAGGGCTTCGAGAACATCCGCGGAGCCGCTGCGGGAACTGACCGAACGGTTGCCATGCTTGGCAACGCGCGCGCCCGCCGCGGAAGCCACAATCGCCGATGCTGTGGATATATTAAAAGTGCCAGTTTCGTCGCCGCCCGTGCCGCAGGTATCCACGAGACCCGAGGGGCGAGGCTCATCCGGCGCAAAAACCGGTGCGGCGTGCTTCCGCATGACGCCGGCGAACCCTGATAATTCGTCAACGTTGACCGCGCGCTGGTCCAACGCCAGCAGCATGCGCACAATTTCCGGCGTGGCGATACGCCCGGAGAGCAACTCCTCCATGAACGCTTCTGCTTCCGCGTGCACAAGCGCACGGCCCGCCTCAGCCTTTTCAATTAGATTTTGTGACGCGCTGTTCATGCAATTCGCCCGGGACTTTGCTCGCCTTGCTCGTGGTGCGCGAGTCAAGTAAACTTAACTGTTTTGCGAAGCCTCAAATTCTAACATCGGTGCACTGTCCCATCGTCGCACAAGATGTCGGTTCCGGTTGCGCCGGAGCCGCCCGAAAAGGCAGAACCTCAAATGAAGATCCACGAATACCAGGCAAAGGCCATCCTTGCGCGTTACGGGGTTACGACTCCGCGCGGGGAAGTGGCATTCACCAAGGAAGAGGCGCGGGAAGCGGCGCAGCGGTTGAAGGCGCCGGTCGTCGTCGTGAAGGCGCAGATCCATGCCGGGGGCCGCGGGAAGGCCGGGGGCGTGAAGCTGGCCCGCTCGGCGGATGAAGCGGCGGAACTGGCTTCGCACATTCTGGGGATGACGCTGGTGACGCCGCAGACGGGACCGCAAGGCCGCATTGTGCGCCGGCTGCTGATTGAAGAAGGATTGGACATCAAGCGCGAACTGTATCTGGGCTTGCTGGTGGATCGCGAAACGGGGCGGCCCATGTTCATGGCCAGCGCCGCTGGCGGCATGGAAATCGAGGAAGTGGCCAAGGACAATCCCAGCGCGATTCTGCGCGAGCAGATTCATCCGGCCGTGGGATTGCAACCTTATCAGGCACGGAAGATTGCCTTCGGCTTGGGACTTTCGGGTGACTTGGCGACGGTGGCCACGCCGTTTCTGCAGGCGCTTTATCGCGCGTTCATTGATACCGATGCCTCGATGCTGGAGATCAATCCGTGCGTGGTGACGGGTGACGGGAAACTGGTGGCGCTGGACGCGAAGATGACCTTCGATGACAACGGATTGTTCCGCCACAAGGATTTGCGCGAACTGCGCGACCTGGACGAAGAAGATCCCCTGGAAGTGGAAGCCTCGAAGTACGGCCTCAATTACATCAAACTTGATGGCAGTGTGGCCTGCATGGTGAACGGCGCCGGCCTGGCGATGGCGACGATGGACATTATTAAGTACGCGGGTGGCTCGCCGGCGAATTTCCTGGATGTGGGTGGCGGCGCTTCCGCCGAGCAGGTGAAGAATGCGTTTCGGATTCTGTTGAGCGATCCGGAAGTGCGCGCGGTCTTCATCAATATTTTTGGCGGGATTTTGCGCTGCGACGTGTTGGCCACCGGCGTGGTGGCTGCGGCAAAGGATTTGCACGTCAGCATCCCCGTGGTCGTGCGAATGGAAGGAACCAACGTGGAGCGAGGGCAGCAGATTTTGCGCGAGAGCGGGTTGAATTTCACGATTGCAGACGGCATGAAGGACGGAGCGCAAAAGGTCGTCGCGCTGGCGGGAGGTGCGCGATGAGCGTGCTGGTAAATGAAAAAACACGATTGCTGGTGCAGGGATTTACGGGGCGCGAGGGAACTTTTCACGCGCAACAGATGATTGAATACGGGACAAACGTTGTGGGTGGCGTGACGCCGGGTAAGGGCGGGACGAAACACCTGGAGCGGCCGGTCTTCAACACGGTGGCTGAAGCGGTGAAGGCTACCGGCGCGGACGCGTCGGTGATTTTTGTCCCACCCCCTTATTCCGCCGACGCTATTCTCGAGGCTGCCGACTCGCAATTGCAGTTGGTCGTTTGCATTACGGAGGGCATTCCGACGCTGGACATGGTGCGCGTGGCGGAAGTGCTGAGCCGGTCGAAGACGCGGCTGATTGGCCCGAATTGCCCCGGCATCATTTCGCCGGGTAAGTGCAAGATCGGCATCATGCCCGGCCGCATTCACAAACAGGGGCACGTTGGCGTGGTCAGCCGCAGCGGAACGCTGACCTATGAGGCGGTGCACCAGTTGACGCAACTCGGCATTGGGCAATCGACGTGCATCGGCATCGGCGGCGACCCGATCATCGGAACGTCGTTTCTGGACAGCATCAAAATGTTTAACGACGACCCTGACACGCGCGCCATCATCCTGATCGGTGAAATCGGCGGCAACGCGGAAGAGCGCGCGGCGGAGTGGATCAAGGTCCATGTGAAGAAGCCGGTGGTGGGATTCATCGCGGGGCAGACTGCGCCTCCGGGACGGCGGATGGGACATGCCGGTGCGATCATCAGCGGCGGACAGGGAACAGCAAAAGATAAATATACCGCGATGAACGCCGCCGGGATTCAAACAGTCGAAACGCCAGCGGATTTGGGTTCCACACTGGCCGCTGCATTGAAGTAAGTAACGCCGGCTTTCTGCCGGCGTCATATTCCTCAAGGAGAGATTTGTGGCAATTGAGCGGACATTTGCAATTATTAAACCGGATGCGGCTGGCCGGGGCCTGCAGGGAGAAATTCTCTCGCGGATTCATAAGGCGGGATTCAAGATTGTCGCCGTCAAGTCGATGCGACTGACGAAAGAGGAAGCCGGTGGGTTTTACGCCGTCCACAGGGAACGGCCGTTTTTTGGCGAACTCACCGACTTCATGAGTTCCGGCAAGATTTTTGCACTGGTGCTGGAAGCCGATGGCGCGATCGGCAAATGGCGCGATACGATGGGTGCCACCGATCCGAAAAAGGCCGCGCCGGGAACCATTCGGCACGATCTTGGCACCAGCATCGGGAACAACTGTACGCACGGGTCGGACGCGCCGGATACCGCGGCGTTTGAAATCGGGTATTTTTTTTCCGGGCTCGAGCTGATTTAAGGCGCTTTCACTGATCCAGCCCCGGAAACAGGCGCTTACATGGAGCCGTTTCGGGGCAATTCTTTGACTGCACTCTCTCCTATTCCTTTTTCCCGCGTCTATTCATAATAGGGACGTCAATCCTTTCCTCCTGCCGGGGGTGCCTATGGCAGCGCAATTCCATTCCCGCCGAGAATTTCTCAGAGATGCCGCGGTGGTTTCCGCCGGAGCTTGGCTCGCTCCGAAGAACTTAGCCGAGCGGCTTACCTTGCTTCCCGCGGTTGCGCAGAAGTTCTCTGCTTCGGATACCGTCACGCTCGGACAAACCGGGATAAAAACTTCACGGCTGGCCATGGGCACTGGCACGGTCGGCTCCGGCCACCATTCGCACCAGACGGCGCTCGGCATCGACGGGCTTTCGCGGCTGCTGCTAAATGGCTACGACAACGGCCTGCGCTTTTTTGACGCGGCGGATTCTTATGGCAGCCACCCGCATGTCGCGGAGGCGTTGAAGCACGTGGACCGGACCAAGGTTACCGTGCTGACAAAATCCTGGGCGCGGGACGCGGGCGGGATGCGCTCCGATCTCGAACGCTTCCGCCGCGAATTGAATATCGAGCACATCGACATCATGTTGATGCATTGCGTCACCGACGCGGACTGGACGACGAAGTATCGCGGCGCGATGGACGTGCTGGAGGAGGCGAAGCAGAAAGGCGTGATTCGAGCGCATGGGTCTTCGTGCCATACCATCGAAGCGCTGCGTGCGGCGGCGAAATCTCGCTTTGTGGAGATCGATCTGGTGCGCATCAATCCCCTCGGGGCGGAAATGGACGCGAGCCCCGAAACGGTGGTCAGCGTAATTCGCGAAATGCGCGCGGCGGGGAAGGGAATCGTGGGCATGAAGATTCTTGGCCAGGGCGCTCTGCGGCAACGCCAGGACGAGGCCCTGCGCTACGCTCTCGGGTTGGGACTGTTGGACGCGTTCACCATTGGTGCCGAATCCATTGCTGAGCAGAGGGACTTGATGCAGCGCATTGCCGCCGTTTGATCCGTTCGCGTGCGATTGATGTTCTCTGATAGCTGGCTGAAACCTTGCATCTCGCTTCCGACGCGCTACACTGCGCAGAGATGGAACCTCTTCGGGAACTCGGCAAGACGCTTCTCTTTCTGGCAGTGCTTCTGGCGCTCGTCGGTGTTTTCTTCTACTTTGGCGGAAAGCTCCCGTTCCGACTGGGACGCCTGCCCGGTGACATCGTTCACAAAGGCGAGCACTCCACGTTTTACTTTCCGCTGACAACCAGCATCTTGCTAAGCGTGGGACTCAGCCTGCTCCTGTGGCTCATCTCCCGCCTTCGGCGATGATTGTTGCGCATACTCTGTGTCCTGCTAGAGTAGGGTTGTGGACGCGTCAAAAACACAACTGACATTTAATTTGCAGCCGGAGCGGCGGATTTACACCGTCAGCGATTTGACGGCGCGCATCCGCGAGTTACTGGCGAAGAATTTCACGGATGTCACCGTGCAAGGGGAAATCTCCAATTGCCGGGCGGCTTCCTCTGGACATTATTATTTCACCTTAAAGGATGAGCGCGCGCAGGTGCGCTGCGTGCTGTTCAAGCAGCAACAGCGCGGGATGAAGTTCTTGCCCGAAGACGGAATCAAGGTGACCGTGCGCGGATCTGTCAGCGTTTACGAGGCGCGCGGCGAGTATCAGATCTATGTGGAGTCGATCGAGCCGGCGGGGCGCGGCGCGTTGCAACTTGCTTTTGAGCAACTGAAGAAGAGGCTGGAAGCCGAGGGGCTTTTCGAAGCCAGGCGGAAAAAGCCGCTGCCGCTGCTTCCGAATCGCATCGGGCTGATTACTTCGCCGACGGGCGCGGCCGTTCGCGATGTGGTGCGCATCCTTAAGCGTCGATTCCACAACGTTTATCTCACCCTGTTTCCGGTTCGCGTGCAGGGCGAGGGATCGGCGGCGGAAATCGTGGCGGCGCTCGGCTACTTCAACAAGAAATTGCCTGTGGATGTGATTCTGCTGGTGCGGGGCGGCGGCTCGCTGGAAGATTTGTGGTCGTTCAATGAGGAGAGCGTGGCGCGGGCGATTGCCGGCTCTTCGATTCCGGTGATTTCCGGCGTGGGCCACGAAACCGATTTCACGATCGCGGATTTTGTCGCCGATATGCGAGCTTCGACGCCTTCGGCGGCCGCTGAGCTGGTGGTGCAGACGCGGCGCGAGTTCGACAAGCACGTGATGGATATGCTCGCAAGGCTGGAAGGATCGCTGCGATACCGTTTGCTGGAGCTTTCCCGCCGGGTGCATGCGCTGACCGCCCGCAGCGGGTTTCGCCGCCCGCAGGATCTGCTGCGACAGCAGCGGCAGCGCGCGGACGAATTTACTTCGCGTCTCGCGTTGGGACTACGCGCGCGTCTTGAAGATTCGCGCAAGCGCCTGAACACGGCACGCCTGCATGTGGCGTCGTTCGATTTTCGCGCGAAGATTGGCGTCCTGCGGCTTCGCCTGCAAAAGCGGACGCAGGAACTCGGCGTTCGCGAAGAACGCCTGCTGCGATTGAAGCGCGAGCGCTGGGAGCGCCTGACGCTGCAATTGGAGGAGCGCAGCCCGCTGAAAGTTCTCGAGCGCGGCTACGCCATCGCGACCGACGCCGCCGGAAATGTCCTCCGCTCAGTCGATTCTGTTTCTGCAGGGGATTTGGTGTCCGTCAGGTTGTTAGACGGTAGGCTAGGCGCCCAGGTGAAGGATAAAAGCAAGATTGGTTGAATAGGGATCAGCGGTAAATTTCACGGCGATTTCCAACATTCGTTATTGTGATCGTCCTATTCGCGTCGTCAATTCTGTAGAGAATGCGGTAATCACCGAAGCGAATCCGCCAGCCTCGACGATCCGCCAATTTCTTGCATCCGGCAGGGCGGGGATTCGCACGGAGGCTTTCGATCCTGGACTCGGCAGCCTCAAGTTGCTGGGCAGGCAATGCGGCCAGCTCTTTTTGTGCGCGAGGCAGGATAAAAAGGGAGTAGCTCACTTTCGTGAGCGCTTTATCTCAGCAATGGCTTGCTCAAAGGGAATCGGGGTTTCGCCCGAGGCGATGGCCTCGTCATAAGCGCGGATGTCTTCAAGGTCTTCCAACTCTTCGAGGAGTTTTTCATACTCCTCGATGCCGATCACGACGGCCACTTTTTCCCCTTTTTCATTAGTGAGAAATTGAGTTGGTTCCTTCATGGTGTCACTCCAAAGGAAGTTTACTTCACGTCTCTGCAGCCAGCAAGAGCGGCGAATTGCGGCAGTCGCGCAGAAGAAACGCTACTCTTCTTCGCCGCCGTCGACTTTTAGGACGGCGAGGAAGGCTTCCTGGGGGATGTCCACCTGGCCGACGCGCTTCATGCGCTTCTTGCCTTCTTTTTGCTTTTCGAGGAGTTTGCGTTTGCGGGAAATGTCGCCGCCGTAGCATTTGGCAAGGACGTTTTTGCGAATGGCGGCGACGGTTTCGCGCGCGATCACGCGGCTGCCGATGGCGGCCTGGATGGGCACTTCGAACATCTGGCGCGGGATGAGCTTGCGCAGGCGCGTCACCAGGTCACGGCCGCGTTCGACGGAAAATTCGCGGTGAATGATCAGCGCCAGCGCGTCAACGGGTTCGCCGCCCACTAGAATATCCAGTTTGATCAGGTCGGATTCGCTGTAACCGGCCAGGTGATAATCGAGCGAAGCGTAGCCTCGCGATACGCTCTTCAGCCGGTCATAGAAATCGAGCACGATTTCGTTCAGCGGTAATTCGTATGTGAGCATGACGCGCGTGGGAGATAGATATTCGAAATTTTTCTGGGTGCCGCGCTTGTCCTGGCAGAGCTGCAGAATGCCGCCGACGGAGTCGTCGTTGGTGATGATCATCGCCTTGATGATGGGCTCTTCGATTTTTTCGATGTCGCCGGGATTTGGAAATTTCGCCGGGCTGTCCACTTCGATCACTTCGCCGGTTACGCGGGTGATGCGGTAACGCACGCTGGGGGCGGTGGTGATCAGATTCAGGCCGAACTCGCGCTCCAGGCGTTCCTGCACGATTTCGAGATGCAACAGGCCGAGAAAGCCGCAGCGGAAACCAAAACCCAGGGCAACGGAATTTTCCGGCTCGTAAAAAAACGCCGCGTCGTTTAATTGGAGCTTCCCGAGCGCGTCGCGCAGAGGTTCATACTCGTCGGCAAGCACAGGGAAAATGCCGGCAAAGACCATCGGCTTTATGGCCTCGAAACCGGGCAGAGCCGGGGCCGGCCGCGATGCTTCGGTGACGGTGTCGCCCATGCGCGCGTCGGCAACGCGCTTGATGTTTGCAACGATGAAGCCGACGTCGCCTGCTTCCAGTTCTTCCAGTGCCACCGGCTTTGGCGTCAGCGTCCCCAACTGCTCCACTTCATATACTTCGTTGGTGGCCACCAGGCGGATCTTCATGTGCTTGGTAATGCGCCCTTCCATTACGCGCACCAGCACCACCGCGCCGCGATAGATGTCGAACCAGGAGTCAAACACCAGCGCCTGAAACGGATTTTCGGCGCTGCCCTTGGGCGGGGGAATCCGCTGGACGATCGCTTCCAGAACATCTTCCACGCCGATCCCGCTTTTTGCGCTGATCATCAGCGCATCGGCGGCGGGAATGGCTAGCACATTTTCGATCTGCTCTTTCACGAAATCGGGCTGCGCCGCGGGCAGGTCGATCTTATTAATGACCGGCAGAATGGTGAGGTTGTGCGAAGCCGCGAGAAACGTGTTGGCAACGGTCTGCGCCTCAACGCCCTGGCTTGCGTCCACCACCAGCAGCGCGCCTTCGCAGGCAGACAGCGCGCGCGAAACCTCATACGAAAAATCCACGTGGCCGGGGGTATCAATCAAGTTCAGGCGATAGGTGTTTCCGTCCTTCGCGGTGTAGTGGAGCCGGATGCTCTTGGCCTTAATGGTGATGCCGCGCTCGCGCTCCAGGTCCATCGAGTCCAGCACCTGCTCGTGCATTTCGCGCTGCGAGAGCGCCCCGGTCATTTCCAGCAGGCGGTCGGCAAGCGTGGACTTGCCGTGGTCAATGTGCGCGATGATACAGAAATTGCGTATGAACTTTGGGTCCATTCGTGTCCGTTACCGCCAGGATTTTTCCTGAGGGTGTTCCTGAGTGCTCGACGGCGGGCCTTGCTGCCAGATGAGGGCCACTCACCCTGCTCGAAAGCGTGCCGCGTAAACATCTAGTTTGCCACAAACGGCAGAGGGCGTCAGCCCGGGCTACAAAGCTACTGCTGTGCAGCGATTTAGAGCCATAATGCTGGCGATTCGCGACTGTTTCATTCGGCGTCACTGGCCAACGGGACAGCTTTTGCGGTTGCAACTGATTGCAGGGACAGGTCTTTGTAGTTCAGGCAAACCGGGACTTTCGTTCTATAGGAACATACACCGCAAACCTGTGAAATAGTCATCGAGCTACGGTGATGCGCAGCCCGTGTCTGTAGGCAAGACCGAGGGGCCAGGCAAAGCGCCGATTCGTGGAGACAAAACGATCGCGAGCCATGAAAACGATGAAAAACAATTTCAAGCAAGCCCGTCCGCAGCGGGGCCGCACAGGCGGATTCACCCTGGTTGAACTCATGCTCGTCGTGTTCATCATGTCGATTATCGCCGCATTCACAGTTCCTAATATTTTGTTAACAGTTTCCAACATGAAATTGCGCGGCGCGGCCAGCGATCTTGCGGGGCTGATGCAGCAGGCCAGAATCCTGGCGGCCAAGAACAACCCGCAGAATCCCCCGGTGTACCCCGTTCGGTTCGCCGTGCAGAACGGTGCGCAAGTGGCGTATGTGGATATGAACAACGACGGGGTTTGGAACCCCAGCATAACCATCAACGGCGCAGGGGTGAGTGAACCCATAGTTGGGTTCAGCACGACGGTGACTCCTGCCGCGGGAGCACCCAGCGGCGGCGGAGGTCAACCGACGCCGTACGTGCTGGTGGGAGATAGCAGCATCGGGACGCCGTTCAACAACAGCAACACACTCGCATTCACGTCAAGGGGCTTGCCATGTGATTTCTCCGTGCCACCGGCATGTTCCTCTCCGGCGCCTAGCTACTTCGTTTATTACCTGACGGACACGCGAATTGGCAGAGCTGGGTGGGCGGCGGTGGTTGTGACCAAAGGCGGACGGACAAAAGTCGTAATGTGGGATGGGACAAAATGGAACTGAAAAAACGAAATAGATGGTCGAAACAACGCGGGACGTCTCTCATCGAGCTGATGATCGCCTGCCTGGTGCTTGTGGTGGGCGTACTAGGAGTCGCGACTCTGATTCCCATTGCGATCGGGGCGAACTCCAGGAACCGGCAACAGAGCAATTCGACGGTTATCGCGCAGATGGTGATGGAAAAAATATTGAGCGTGCCAGCAGGCACTTCGCCGGTTCTCGTAGTCAGCGACTGCCTGGCCACGAACGCTAACGTCAACACCGTTGGATCAACAGGGTCAGGGTCGGGCGCGACTCTCCTGGCGTCGGGCGACGTGAACTTCAACGTAGCGGCTCCGGCGGGTTACAGCATGCTCTATACCGCGTGCGGTCCCACAGGCGGGCAATCCGTGTACGACGTCCGGTGGAACATTCAGGCTCCATCTACCTTCGTCAAACTGATAACCGTTTCAGCGAAGTTGAGAGGGAGCGGCACTGACTTGAAATATTTCTCCCTGCCAGTAACCATTCGCTCCATGGCGGGACAGGGGACTTAACATGAAGAGAAAAAAATTGCTGAACAGCCGGGAGCGCGGTTTTTCGATGATCGAGCTCACGATAGTAGTGGGGATTCTCGGCATCGTCATCGCAGGAATTTTTACGCAGATGGATCAGGCCCAACAGCGCGCGTATACCGAGCGGATCAAGCTGGACAACATGCAGGAAGCGCGGGACTTCGTCGACCAGTTCTTTCGCGACATCAATGAGATCGGCTATCCGAACGTGCGGATGATGGATGTCAGCAGCCCCTCGTGGGTTCCCGCCCTAAGCACCCCGCCAACTTACGCCTGGAACAACGCCTATGCCAATGACAACCGGATGGCGATCGGCCTGGTGAGTATCGACAACACCGCGATCGAGTTCGAGGCGGATACCAACGGTAACGGCAACGTCCAAAGCGTACAATACAAAATCAACGGAAATGGAAACTGCGCGCTCTGCCTGCAACGCAGCCAGGTCGACAAAGTTGCCGGCAATCCATTAACCGTCCCGCCAAACTGGGGAACCGAAGTCAATGACGCGTTGAACCCCATCATCTTCTCTTATTTTAAGGCGGACGGAACTCAGATCGCTTCAGCATCCCTGCCTTTGGACATCAGCACCCAGGCAGGCGCCCAGACCCTCGCCTCCATCAAAACCATCAAGATCAGCCTGCTGATTAGCAACCCTGTAATTGTGGATATCCAGACACGCAAAGCGATTCAAACTTCGTTCGAGGGGGAAGTCTCCCTGAACAATTGTTCGATGGCCGCCGCGAACCAGCCGATGTCCTGCTAGGAGAACATTTATGATTAGACAGCAAAGAACAAAAACCAAAACGTCCGAACGAGGGGTGGCCCTGATCGTCGCATTGCTGACGTTGCTGTTGCTCAGCGCAATGCTGATGGGCATGATCGTCGCGTCCAACTCGGAAACAAATATCAGCGCGAACTTCCGCGACGAGCAAACGGCTTTCTTTGCCGCAAGAGCCGGGGTTGAGGAAGTCCGCGACCGGATGCGGCCGAGCGCCACACCCACCCTGGCCACAAGCGCGTATTTCACCGCCTCACCTACACCGCTGTCTGGCGCGCCCAACGGGGTTCTCTACGTCACAAACCCGGCTAACGGAGAAGTGGTCACTCCGTGGCTGACGAATGGAACCGATTACCCGGATACTGAGGTTTGTCAGGAAATACTCTGTGTGGGTGGCACACCCACCGGAGCCTGGTATGTGCCTGCGCAATCGGCCGGTGCGAGCTATGCGGCCGCCCCGGTCCTGACGTGGAAGTGGGTTCGCATCATGATTAAGCCGAACAAGTCAGCCACGGGGTTGGCTCGCGTCACCTCCGTGGATGGGTTGACAAATGGCAATCGCGTTTGCTTTAACGGTACACATGAATACACGACGGCGGCTACGACCTGCCCGGACAAGCCGGTGTATGAGCTGACGGCTCTGGCGGTAACGAAATCCGGATCGCGCCGCATGATTCAATACGAAGTCAGCCAGGGTACCTTCCCACCGATCCCGGGTGCGATCGTTTTTGACGGCCCCACCCCGGCGTTTAATCCCCCAAACTCGAACTCATTCGCCGTGGACGGCACGGATGTCGACAAGGGACCGAACAACGGAGCCAACTGTCCGGCGGCGGCCAACGTGCCTGCTCTGGGAGGTTACAACGTTGCCGCAGCTACCGCTCTTACGAACGATGCCAGCAACCGCCCTGCGAGTTATACATCCGGCGCGACGGCGACGCCCGCGATTTCGAATGTGAGCTCTCAGTTGGGCACACTGACCACGGTTGATGGTTTGCAAGCACTCGTGAACAATGTGACCGCCGCCGCGGCCTCGAACATCTATGGCGCGAGTCCTCTGCCCAATCCTTCGGCTCTGAACATCGGCTCCACCGGCAACCCCATAATTAATGTCGTTCAGGGAGACTATACGCTCAGTGGCTCAACCGCAGGATCCGGCATCCTCCTCGTCACCGGTAACCTGACCTTTAGCGGCAATCCGACTTACGACGGGCTCATCCTGGTCATTGGACAAGGTACGGTCACGAAAAATGGCGGCGGCAACGGCACCCTGAACGGCGCAATGCTGGTTGCCAATATGTTCGATGGTTCAGGCAATCCCATTCCCTTGGGTGCCGGCAATGCACCAGGCTCGCCGAGCATCACCTGGAACGGCGGGGGTACCGCCCAATTTAATTACGATAGCTGCTGGGTCAATTACGGTGCACGACCGCTTCCGTTCCGGACCATTACGGACCGAGAACTCATCTACTGAGACAAACGAGCTGAATGGCGAAGGATTCTGCCGAATACAGACGGCAGAGGCCTTAACACCCACCGCGCCCCACTTGCCGGACGCGCAATCTGCGAGTTCGAAAGTGGGGTGCGTTTTTCTTTGCTTTCTTTGCAATTCCTTTGAGCTTGCTGCAGCTCGTTGCCGACGCAACCTCCAGTCTGGACGGCAAATCGGCCCCCTGTTCCTGGGGCAGCCACGCCACGCCTCTTGCCGGATTGCCCAACGCGTAGCGACTCTGCTTTTGGCGGCATCTCATCACAGGTATATAGTGGAAATGGCGTTCAGAGCGCCCCTTGTGGCGGTGAACGCTACCTTGCAAGAAACCTAAGGCAAATCCCTGATGGCCGCAGACGTCAGCAAACAGCTGGAGCGGGCGAAGAAATTTCTGGAGAAGAATCGCGTCGAAGACGCGATCGAGGCATATCTTGCCGTGCTGGATGGCTCCCCGCAGCACCTGGAGGCCTCGCAGGCGCTGGGAGACCTGTACACACGGCTGGAGCAACCCGATCGCGCCGCCGTCTACTACGGCCACCTGTTCGACCTGCTGATCGATCCCAAAGACGAAACCAAGGCGCTCGCGATTTACAACCGCTTCCTGCGCAATACCCTGGCGATTCAGTCCCCCGAACGCATCGCCCGCTACGCCTTCCTGCTGCAAAAGCAGAATCGCGGGGAAGAGGCGATTGAGCAGTACACCAAGGCCGCGGAGATGTTCGCCGAAGCCGGACGCGGGGAGGATGCGCTGTTCTGTTGGGAGCGCACCGCGCAACTGGACCCGGAGAAACTTTCGCGGCAGATGAAAGTGGGGGAGATCGCCGCGCAGTTGGGGAAAAACGCGCTGGCCGCGCGGGCGTTTCTGCGTTCCGCGCAACTCTCGACCTCCTCGGGCGCGCCAGCCGATGCCTTGAAGCTGCTGGCGCGCGCCTACGCGCTGGCGCCGCACGAGCGCAGCGTGGCGCTGCTCTACGCCCAGGCCAAGCTGCGGAATGGAGAATCCGCGGAGGCTGCGGCGCTGCTGGAGCCATTCGCGTCCACCGAAAGTGACGTGGCGTTTCTCGATGCGTTCGCCGATGCCCTGCTGCAGTCCGGGCAACTGGATCGTTCTCGGACAATTCTTGAAAAGCTGCTCCGAGAAAAAAATGAAGGCATCGTGAGGCTCTTCGATCTGGCCGACGCCTATGCCAACGCGGATCAGGATTCCAAATCGGTGGAGATTCTGCAGATCCTGAAGCGTCGCCTGTTTGCCGATAAAAAGGTCGTTGAGTTCACCACGCAGCTCGAATCGCTCGGCGCCAAGCATCCCGAATCCACCCCCATCCTGGAATTCTGGGCGGGGCTTTACAACGAACTGAACCGCGAATCGCAATACTTTGAAGTGCTGATCCGATTGTTTGACGCCAATTTCAATTCGGCGATTTTTCCGAAGGCTTGCGAGGCGCTGGATCGCCTGGTGGACATCGATTCGTATGACTACCGCTGCCAGGAGCGCCTGGAGCGGTTGCGCGGGCACGCGGACGAGGCTTTCCTGCGGCGGGTGGCCGGTCGCATGGCCCGCGGCGCCAACGTCCAGTCGAGAAACACAACGCCGCCCAAGGCTCAGGCCAGCCGCGAACTTGAGACGCCTACCCCAGCGACCGATGAGGGTCGCAAGATGCAGGCGCTGGACGACTTGATCGTGCAGACGGAAATTTTTCTGCAGTATTCACTGCAGGCAAAGGCGATTGAACGCTTGCAGAAAATCGCCTCGATGTTTCCCGGCGAAGAAGCGCGCAACCCGCGGCTGCAGAATTTGTATCAGACGGCCAACTGGTGGCCGAAGACGGCGGTAAAGCCGCAGCCAGCCCCAAGACCCCCAGGCGGTGCCCCGGTGATCGAAGAGAAGCCAACGCCTCCGACCGGCCGGACCGGCAGTTACACGGTGGAGACGCTGCGCGACCTGACGAAAATTTCGGAGATTAACCAGAAGATTTTCCGGCAACAGACGCCGCGCGCCATGCTGAATACCACGGTGAACGAAGTTGGGGCATATATGAAAGCAGCGCGCACTTTTTCCGTGATCGGCGCGCCCGGGCGCCCGCCGGAAATGGCGGCGGAGCACTGCACGTCCGGCTTGCGGCCGGCGCCTGCGGCGCAGATGGTCTTCCTGCTCGCGCAACTTGAAAAAGCGGTTCCCGACGAGCTGGGGGGACTGATCGTGGACGCTTCCGACGAATCCATTTTGAAGGAATTGGGATTGGCGACGGCGCTTGGCGTGACCATCACCGACAAGGAGACCCAGGTGCCGGCGGGAATGCTGATTGTGGCTCACGAGAAGGCGCACCACTGGAAGCCGAACGAAACTTATTTTCTCCAAGCCATCGGCGACCAGATGATGATGAGCGTCAGCCACACGCGGCTGCGCAGCCTGGTGCGCCGCATGGGCGTTTCCGATGAGAAAACCGGCTTGCTCAGCCGGAGTTCGTACGTCGGCTGCCTGCTGAACGAGGCCGACCGAGCGCGCACGCAGGGCACGCCACTTTCGCTGGCCGTGCTGCAGATTGACCGCGGTGCGGATATGTTGCGCGCGCAGGGAGAAGTGCCGCTCGAGAAATTCCTGGAGCAGCTGTCGCGCTCGTTGCAGCCCATCGTGCGGCAGAACGATATGGCGGTAAAATATACGTCGTGGGCGCTGGCGTTTATCCTGCCGGACACGAATCTTTCCGGCGCGCAGAATCTGGTGGATAAATTGAAGCGCGCGGCGGCGGGTGTGCGGCCTCCGTGGGATTCGACGCAGATCACGCTGAGCGCCGGGGTTGTAGAAGCGGCGGCGCGGCACGAGTTCGACAGCGAGGATATTGTGACCGACCTGATCAATCGCGCGGAGTTCAGCGTCGAGGAAGCCCGCAAGCGCGGCGGGGACGTCATCGTGCTCTCCGAGATCCCCAAGCTTTAGCAGGAAAGGAAAATCATGTTTCCATCGGATGTGGTGATTGTTGCGGGTGCGCGCACGCCCATGGCGCGCTATACGGGAGCGTTTTCGGAAGTGTCCGCGATTGATTTGGGCGCGCATGCGGGCAAGGCTGCCATTCAGAAATCGGGCGTGGACCCGGCGGAATTCGATCACGCGATTTTTGGCAACGTGATGCAGACGAGCGCCGATGCGATTTATGGGGCGCGACACGTCGGGCTGAAAGCGGGGCTGAGGATCGAAACGCCGGCAGTCACGGTGAATCGCTTGTGCGGCTCCGGAATTGAAGCGATTGTGCAGGGCGCACAGCGGTTGCTGCTAGGCGAGGCGAACATGGTGCTGGCGGGCGGCATGGAGAACATGACCCAGGCGCCGTTTGTGATTCGCGGCGCGCGCACGGGGCTGAAACTTGGCGGCGGGACGCTGGAGGATTTTCTGTTCGTCGGGTTGACGGACACGTATTGCGGCTTGCCCATGGCGCTGACGGCGGAAAAACTGGCGGAGCAGAAGGAAATTACGCGCAAAGATGCGGATGCTTACGCGCTGCGTAGCCAGCAGGCCGCGGATGCCGCATTCAAAGCGTGCTACCTGACGGAAGAAATCGTGCCGGTGGAAGTGAAGCAGGGCAAGAAGACCATCCTGGTGAAAGAAGACGATCACCGCCGGCCGGAAACGACCATGGAAATTCTGGAGAAGCTGCCGCCGTCGTTCAAGAAAGACGGGATTGTGACCGCGGGGAATGCCAGCGGGATTGTGGATGGCGCGGCGGCAGTGGTGCTGACGCGCGAAAAAACCGCGAAAGAACGCGGGCTGAAGCCGCTCGGCCGCATCATTTCGTGGGCCGTCGCCGGTGTGGATCCAAGCATCATGGGGATCGGCCCCGTGCCTTCCACGCGCAAGGCGCTGCAACTTGCGGGGATGAAGCTCGAACAGATGGATCGCGTGGAAGTGAATGAAGCCTTCGCCGCGCAATACCTGGCTGTCGAAAAAGAGCTCGGACTGAACCGCGACAAAACCAACGTGAACGGCGGCGCCATAGCACTCGGCCATCCGCTCGGTGCTTCCGGCACACGCCTTGTCATCACCGTGCTGAACGAACTCCGTCGCATGGGCCTGCGCTACGGTCTGGCGACCGCCTGCATCGGCGGCGGCCAGGGCATCGCCATCATCGTCGAATCCCTCGGCAATTAAGCAGCGGGTTATACTCCCCAAGAGTGCCTGCGTTTCTTTCGGCGGCACCAGACTGGGCACACATCGAAGCTTCTGATCTTCACTTGACCTCGGCGACCAACGTGCCGAAGGGTGGCAACAAGATCGCGTCCAGCGGCACGTTTATTGCGTTTGTTTTAGGATAGCTGAGCAGGGTCTTCGCAGAGCTGCCGTTGATTCCCTGCGGCTTCAGGCCGAAGACGACTTTTTTTGATTTGTTGCTCATGTTTAGCAGTACCAGCACGGACTCGCCGCCGTCCGGATTCTTTCTCAGGAAAGAGAGCACGTCGGCATCGTGACAGTTCACTGTTGTTTGCTTGCCATCGCGCAGCGCCGGCTGATTGCGGCGCAGGCGAATAAGTTGCCTGTAAAAGTTGAGCAACGAGTCTGGGTCTTTTTCTTCTACTGCCACATTGCGCTGCTTGTAGCTCGCGGGAACCGGCAGCCACGGCGTCGCGGACTTGGTGAATCCAGCGTTGCTCGACGTGTCCCACTGCATCGGCGTGCGCTCGCCGTCGCGGCCTTTTTCTTTCGGCCAGCCAATCTTTCCGATCGGATCTTTCACATCTTCTCTGCGGGCAGGCGTCGTGGTCACCATTCCAATTTCTTCGCCGTAGTACAACTGCGGGGTGGCGCGCGTGGTCAGCAGCAAAGCCGCCAGCAACCGGGCGATTGCATCGTTGTGAACGCCGTCACCATAGCGATCCCACGTGCGGTCCTGATCATGATTGTTGAAGAAAAAATAGGGCTGGCCGCCGGCGGGGTTATCTTCGATCTGGTCGATCAGTTCGCGAAAGCGCGCGGCGGAAAGCTGGTTGACGTCGGCGACCTGGAAATCCATCGGCAGCTGGATCTCGTCGAGCTTGCTGCCGTACAGTTTGGTAAGTTCGGAGATATTGGGCTCGTCGGCCTCGCTGATGAGCACGGGATTTCCCGGATATTGATCGACCACTTGCCTTATTTCGCGCAACACTTCGTGCACTTCCGGCAGATTGTCTGTGTATTTGTGCTCGATGTTTTGATCGCCGTACGCATTCGTTCCCGGCAGAATTGGATCATCGTGGAGATTCGAATCTTCGAAAAGCCGCGAAACCGCGTCGAGGCGGAAGCCAGCGACGCCGTGATCCAGCCAGAAACGCAACACATCGTACATCGCCTTGCGGACTTCGGGGTTGCGCCAGTTCAGGTCGGGCTGCTCAATATAAAAGTGATGGTAATAGAATTGGCCGGTCTTGGGGTCGAATCGCCAGGCGGAGTGGCCGAACCAGGAGAGCCAGTTGTTGGGCGGCTGGCCCGGGCCTTTGCCGTCGCGCCAGATGTACCAGTCGCGCTTGGGATTGGTGCGCGAGGAGCTTGATTCCACGAACCACGGATGTTTGTCGGAGGTGTGGTTCGGAACAAAATCCATGATCACGCGAATGCCGCGTGCTTTCGCTTCCTTCACCAGGTGATCGAAGTCCGCCAGGGTACCGTATTGCGGATCGATGGCGGTGTAGTCGGCGATGTCGTAGCCGAAGTCCACCTGCGGCGAAGGATACATCGGTGTAATCCAGATGGCGTCCACGCCGAGATCTTTCAAATAATCCAGGCGCGATGTGATGCCGTTGAGGTCGCCCACGCCGTCGCCGTTCGAATCCTGAAAACTGCGAGGGTAGATTTCATAGATGACCGCGTGTCTCCACCACATGTCGTTTGCGCCCTGTGAAGTTTGATGAACGGCAGAGGTACCGGATGCATGCTGTTGCGCGCAAGCGATCCCACTAGGAACGGGCGCCGCAACGAGCAGCAAGGCGATCAAACTCCGGAGACAGTATGCCCGCAATTTCATCGTAGACATTTTATTTTGCAGTTTATCACCTGGTGGATTTTCGAAAAGAGTCCCTTATGGGAACCGGCGGCACCAACGCGTAAACCAAGGGAAATCTATTGCACTAGGCGGCACTATCAAGAAAAGAGGGAACGTGGGGACGTTCCCTCTTTGAGTTGAACAACGTGGGAGGGGCATCGCGTCAGCGGGAAATGACGGCTGCGACCATTACGACTTCGGGTTTTTCATGGTTTTGCGCAAGTTGGATCTCAATGCGGCCCTTGGGGAACTCACGTCCGGTTGAATTACCGGCAGTCCACAGCTGGTAGAGGAAATAGTGACCGCCCATGCGATGGAACACGAGCTTGGTTTCCGGCGAGGGCGTGGCTTTTGAGCACGAGTTCGACTGAGCGAAAGCGGCCGAAACTTCGTTCATGTTCTCGATGCGAATAATGCCGCCGTCGTTGAGAGCGGCTCTGAGGATGTACTCACCGGCTGGATAGGCGCGGTTGCCGACGACAAAGTCGAAGGGTACGTCAGCCTTGACACCGTTTTGCTGGGCCCGAGCGGACGTGGCCAGCAGCAGCACTGCGAGGACGAAAAGGACGGAGCGCAGAGTTTTCATATAACCTCCTAATTGGACAAAAGCGGCGAAATTCGGAAAAGGAAAGTTCACGATTTTGTGAGCTGCCTTGTTCCCGTTTTCTCTTACTGCTCACGCCTTGTGGTGATGCATGACTGATGCCACGGCGGCTGCAATTTCTTGCCCCAGGGAACTCTGCTCAGATCCGCTTCAATCCCAAGGGGATAGCTGGCATTATTTCTATCTGCGCCTGGTTGTCGGTACCTTCAATCAAATGGTTTGCCGGAAAATTGCTATCCGATTGGCACCAGGGATTGTGTCGCTTGCGCACTTCAAACTCTAGCGGGCCCTGGAGCGCCGGCGCCGAATGGTTCGGGATGTGAGTAAGTCGGTCACAGTTCGTGGGTTACGGGGATTTCTGCAGATTCCATTTTTCCGGATGTTGCATGCTGGCCCCACCTCGCCGATCGGATAGCCCGCCTATCTTTTTGGATAAACTTCTCTCGAGCGGCGCGGGCGCTTTCGTTGCAGGCCGCGCAAAGTGAGTTCCGAGAGCAGCTTTGGTACACTTTGACGGGTGGCAATTTCCCGCCGTTTTTGCATGTACTTGCAGACGTGAGGAATCCATGGCGATTCAAAAAGTCGGCGTAGTGGGGTGTGGCTTGATGGGCTCGGGAATCGCGCAGGTTTGCGCGCAGGCGGGATTCACGACTGTGGTGCGCGAGGTCAGCGCCGAGCTGGTGGAAAAGGGGTTGAAGAGCATCGAGAAGAATCTGGGGCGGCTGGTAGAGAAGGGCGCGCTCACGGAAGCGGCCAAAGGGGAAGTGCGAGGCCGGCTGAAAGGGACGACTTCGCTGGACGATCTGAAGGACAGCGACCTGATTGTGGAAGCGATCATCGAGCAACTGCCGGTGAAGCGCGAACTTTTCGGTGCGCTGGACAAGCTTTGCCCTCCTCAAACTATTTTTGCGAGCAACACGTCTTCGCTGACCATTACGGAAATCGCCGCTTCCACCAAGCGGCCGGGACGATTCGTGGGCCTGCACTTTTTTAATCCTGTGCCGGTGATGAAATTGGTGGAAGTAGTTAAAACCATCTCCACGGATCCCGCGGTTTATGACGAGATGGTTGCGTTTGGCGCCAAGCTCGGGAAAACGCCGGTGCGCGCCAGCGATGGCGGTGGTTTCATCGTCAATCGCCTGCTTGTACCGTATCTGCTGGATGCGATCCGGGCGCTGGAAGAGGGCGTCGGCTCCGTGGTGGACATTGATAATTCGATGAAACTTGGTTGCGGCTATCCGATGGGACCGTTCACCTTGCTGGATTTTGTGGGTCTCGACACCACGTATTACATCTCGCAGATCATGTTCGATGAGTTCAAAGAGAAGCGGTTTGCCGCGCCGCCGCTGCTGAAGCGTATGGTGCTGGCCGGGTGGAACGGCAAGAAATCCGGCCGGGGATTTTACGACTACACCGACCCGGCGAACCCGAAGCCGATCCAGTTTTGAGGAAAAATCATGGCTTATGAAAATCTGCTGTATGAAAAGAAGGACGGCATCGCTTTCATCACCTTCAACCGGCCGAAGGTGTTGAACGCGCTGAACCGCAAGACGATTGAAGAGTTTCAGCAGGTGCTTTTCGATGCGCGCGACGATGCCGCGGTGCGCGTGCTGATTCTCACGGGTTCCGGCGAAAAAGCTTTTGTTGCCGGGGCGGACATCAACGAACTGGCGCAGCAGACTCCTGTAAACGGTAAAGAGTTTTCGATTTTCGGTCAGGGTGTTTTTCATCTGCTTGAAACGATGGGAAAACCCTCCATCTGCGCGATCAATGGATTTGCGCTCGGCGGCGGGTGTGAACTGGCACTTTCGTGCACTATTCGAATCGCGAGCAAAACCGCGAAGCTTGGCCAGCCGGAAGTGAAGCTCGGCATTATTCCGGGCTACGGCGGATCGCAGCGCATGGCGCGCCTGTGCGGCAAGGGCATGGCGCACGAACTCTGCCTGACCGGCGAAATGATCACGGCGGAAGAGGCGCAGCGCATCGGCCTGGTCAATCACATTTACGAACCGGCGGAGCTGCTGCCCGCTGCCGAAGCCATGGCGAAAAAGATTATCGAGAAAGCGCCGCTGGCCGTGAAATACTGCATGGAAGTGATTGAGCGCGGCGTGGAAATGCCGCAGGAAGAGGGGCTATTCCTGGAGGCGACGCTGTTCGGCTTGTGCTGCGCGACGGAAGATATGCGCGAAGGCACGAAGGCGTTTCTGGAAAAGCGACCGGCGATGTTTAAGGGCAAATAAGGAAACATGACGGAAAAGATTCAACCCACAAAGATTGACGGCAGCCTGAGCGGCAAGGGTTTTCGGTTTGGCGTGGTCGTAAGCCGATTCAACAGTTTCATCACCGAACGGTTGCTGCAGGGCGCGGTAGACGCGCTGGAGCGCGGCGGGGCCTCCAGCAAGGACGTGGACGTGATTCACGTGCCGGGCGCGTTTGAATTGCCGCTGACGGTGAAAAAACTGGCGATGACGGGGCGTTATGATGCGCTGATCGCGATCGGCTGCGTCCTGCGCGGCGAAACCGCGCATTACGATTATGTGTGCTCGGAGACTTCGCGCGGCCTGCAGCTCGCGCAGATGGATACGGGCGTGCCGGTGATGTTCTGCGTGCTCACTTGCGACACGCTGGAGCAGGCCATCGACCGCGCGGGACTAAAGGGCGGCAACAAAGGGTTCGAAGCCGGGCTGGGCGCGATCGAGATGGCGCAGTTGTCACGAAAGTTGCGCGGTTCCGTCAAATCTCCCGCGGGCGCCGGCAAAGGGCGGCGCAAATAACGTGAGCCTGCGGACCAAATCACGGGAATTCGCCATGCAGATGCTGTTTCAGTGGGACATGAGCCAACAAATGGCAGAGAAACTCGAGCTCACCTTCTGGAAAAGCGCGAAAGCCGCGGAGCAAACGCGCACATTTGCCAACCAGCTTTTTGAAGGGGCCGCGCACGACGCCACCGCGCTCGATGAACTGATCAGCAAGCACGCCGCCAACTGGCGCCTCGATCGCCTCGCGGCAATCGATCGTGCGATTCTCCGCCTGGCGATGCACGAAATGCGCGCCACGGACACGCCGGTGAAAGTCGTCATCAACGAAGCCGTGGATCTCGCCAAAAAATATTCCTCCGACGATGCCGGCGGCTTCGTCAACGGCATCCTCGACGCCTACCAAAAAACTCTTAAAACGAAGTAAGCAGATTTTCGCGGGAATTCCCAAAGCTGAATGTTGGAGGCCGATGCTATGAGAGGACGGCTTCGGGGCTGGCGACGACGCGGTTGCGGCCTTCGCGTTTGGCCTGGAAGAGTCTTTCGTCGGCCAGGGCGAAGAGCTCGGCAGCGTCATTTCCATCTTCTGGCAGGCCCGCTAATCCGGCGCTGATTGTAACGATCACCGTTTCGCCTCTTCCGTCCAATTCAATCGGCGTGCTGGCTACCAGTTCGCGCAGGGATTCAAGCTTTCGCTGGGCGTCCTCGAGATTTATCTCGGGCAGGATGACGACGAACTCTTCGCCGCCGTAGCGGCCCACGGTGTCGCTCTGCCGGAACGATTGGCGAAGGATCGCGCCGATTTTTCGGAGCACGATATCGCCGGCGGAGTGTCCGTGTGTGTCGTTGAGCGATTTGAAGCGGTCGACGTCAATTACCGCGAGAGTGAGCTGCCGGCAATGCCGGCGCGCGCGGCTGAGTTCGATGGCGAAGCGATCGTCCACGTAGCCGCGGTTAAAGAGGCCGGTCAGCGGATCGCTGGTTGCCATGCGCAGAAGCTTCTGGCTGCGCGCGACCAGCGCCAAGCTGAGGGCCGAGGCCGTCAGCATCATGATCAGCCGCGAAATTTGCGCCGACCAACTGAACAAGCCGTAGGGATAGGGCGAGTAGATCGCGTTATTCAGATCCCAGTGCTTTGCCGCGAAATACACGATCGCAAGATATTCCGAAAACGCCAGCAGCCCAGCCGTGATGCACACGCGCTTGTCGTAGCGCAGACTGGTGCTGGCGATGGCCAGGAAATAGCCCTCAAACACCACCTTGCTGTTCACGGCAGTGTGGGGCTGATTCACCAAAAGAAAAATCGCTAACGCCGCGCTAACCAGCGTGACGTCGAAACCGCTGCTTGCAAAACTGAGCCACGAGGGATTGTATTCGCGAGAGATCAGGTAATAGACAGTGACAGAAAGAAAAAATGTGCCGGAGACCAGGCTGATGCCGACGAGGCCTTCCTTCGGCTCGACAGGAAAGAAGAGCGAGTTGATCACCGGGATCAAGACCAGCAGGGTGGCCAGAGAGAGGCGCACCTTTGCCACCAATAGTTCGCCCGCCACGCCGGCGCCGGCAAGTACGGGGTCCGGGCGCGACCATAGCGACCCAAGGAAATCTTGTACGCGTTGGCTCATCGGGAAGTGCGGACTTGGGCCCGAGTCGGTCTCGTTCAGCGCATCCGCTGCCGCTGGTTCACACGAAAATCGAGTTTCAGGTTCAGTCGAGCGTTGAAACTAGGATAAATGGAGTCGACTGCCTGCGTAACAACAATTCCAAATTCGGGTGCGAAAAGGGAAATGCGGACGCAGGAGGGCGCCACGACACGAGCCGCGGCAATGGCTACGTGCGGATGGTGCCTTCGAACACCTTCACGGCGGCGCCGCTCACTCGCGGCGTCAGCTTTTTTCCTTTTTGCGAAACTTCCACTTCGATTTCGCTGGGGCGGCCCATCTCTACGCCCTGCGCGATGTGCAGCGTGTGTCCCGCGTCGCATTTCCCGTGCTTCACCAGGTACGCGCCGAGCGACCCGGCCGCCGAGCCTGTCGCGGCGTCTTCATACAATTCCCACGGCATCATGCCGCGCGCGTAGGCCGAGGAATTGCCGCCAAGCGCGAAGCAGTACGCCAGCGCGCCCTGTTTGCCGAACAGCCCGGCGAGCTCCACCATGTTGAGCTGAATTCTCCCAAGCGCCTGGCGATTGCGCAGCGGCACCATCAGGTTGAAGATTCCCGTGGAGACGAATTCCGGCTCGAGCTTGGGATCGAGGTCCTTGAGTGAAAGTCCCAGCGCTTCCGCCAGCTTTTTCTTGTTGATCTTGGACGGTTTGAATGCGGCATCTTTTTGCGTCATGGTCACGCGCTGCGGCCGGCCGTCCTTGAAGCGAATCTCCACCGGCAAAATTCCCGCCCCGGTCTGCTGCATGACGTGCACGCCGCCTTCCTGCGCGGGAACCACACCGAGTTCAGCCAGCAGGAACCACGTGCCGATCACCGGATGGCCGGCGAGCTTCAACTCTTCCTTGGTCGTGAAAATGCGCAGGCGGGCCAAAGCGCGGTCGTCGGTCGGTTTTTGGACGAAGACCGTCTCCGAAAGATTCATTTCGCGGGCGATGGCCTGCATCTGGTCGTCGGAGACGCCATCGCCGTCGGTAATCACGGCAAGCGGATTGCCCTGGAATCGCGTGGTGGTGAAGACATCGAGCGTGTAGAAGCGATGTTGCATGGTTGAGTTCCTGTCTTTCGAGCTGTCGAGCGGAAAAGTCTAAATCTGCTCGAGCTGGCTGACTGTCCTTTCGTTCCGGATATTTCCGGTGTTCAATGTCGTTCGCGGTTCGATCAAGACGATGTGCACTTCTTCGTCGGCCACGGGAAGGTGCTCGACGCCGCGGGGCACAATCACGAATTCGCCTTCGCGCACGACCGCTTCGTGGTCGCGGAATTTCATGCGCAGCGTGCCCTTGACCACCAGAAAAAGTTCATCCTCGTTGTCGTGGTGGTGCCAGATAAATTCGCCTTTCAGTTTGACGACTTTCACCTGGCAGTCGTTTACTTCGCCGATCACGCGCGGGTTGTAGTAATCCTGGAATTTGCTGAATTTGTCTTTTAAGTTCACGGTTTTCATGGCTTGCTCCCTAAAGGGCATGGACCGCCGCAACCGTTGCCTGCAAAACGCGCTTGGTCGTATCGGCCCGGGAAGTTTCTGAATAAATGCGCAGCAGGTTTTCGGTACCCGAGGGGCGCACCAGCACCCAGCCGATGTCGCCGAGATACAGCTTGATGCCGTCCATATTTTCGCGGCGCGTGATGTCCCAACTGTCGACACGCTTCGTTTTTTCGCTGGTGAAATAGGGGATGGCTTTTTCTTTCTGACCGCTCTTCACGTCCAGATCCACGCGGCCATAATGGAATTCGCCAAATTCCGCGTGCAGCACGGCGAGCAGTTCGCCGAGCGATTTGCCGTGCCACGCCATCAGTTCCGCCAGGAAGAGGGCGGAAACCGAGGCGTCGCGCTCCGGCAGATAGAGGCTGGTGCCGATGCCGCCGCTTTCTTCGCCGCCGATCAGGATGTCCTGCTGCAGCATCAGTTCGCAGATGTACTTGAAGCCGATGGGGACTTCGTGAAGGGTGCGGTTGAATTTAGCAGCCAGTTTGTCGATTAGTTTCGTAACGGAAAATGTCTTGGCGATGTCGCCGGGAAGTTTTCGCGTGCCGATCAGGTGCCACACCATGAGCGCAAAAATCTGGTGGGGATCGACGAACGCGCCGTCGCGGTCGATGGCGCCGATGCGATCGCCGTCGCCGTCGGCGGCGAGTCCGGCATCGTATTTTCCGGCGAGCACGGCCTTGCGCAGAGCGTCAATGTGCGGCTCGATCGGTTCGGGGTGCACGCCGCCAAAACGCGGGTCGCGAGTGCCGCGGATTTCGTCGCAAACGACGCCGTTGCGCGCAAAAAGTTCCTTCAGCAGGCCGGCGGCCGAGCCGTGCATGGGATCAACGACGAAGCGGAACTTTGCATCACGCAGCCGCTGCCAGTCGATCAGTTTTTCGATGGTGTCGAGGTAGGGCGCGCGTGGCTCCACCCAGTGAATCAATTCCTTGCGTGGAGGCAGGTGCGACACTCCGTTCGAGAGCACGCATTCGAGCTCTTTTTCAATCTGCGCGACGATGGACGGTAGCGCGCTGCTGCCGTAGCTGGCCTTGTACTTGATGCCGTTCCACGAATAGGGATTGTGGCTCGCGGTGATGACCAGACCGCCGGCGGCCTGCCGCTGCCGGACGAGCAGTGAAATCGTGGGAGTGGGGCAGGGCTTATCGGCTAGCCAGACCGGAGTTCCGGTCGAGCTGATCACATCGGCCACGTCCGCAGCGATGCGGTCCGAAGCAAAGCGGTGATCGTAGCCGACGAGCACGCCCTTGCGCGCGTCTTCGTCGCGCACCACGTAGCGGGCAATCGCGGCCGCGACGATGCGCGCATTCGCAAATGTAAAATCCTCGGCGATGATGCCGCGCCATCCGTCGGTGCCAAATTGAATCGCAGTCATTGCTAGTGAGTATACGCGAGGAAGGCGACGCGCCAAAGATTGCGGGGTTAGGCACTAGTAAAGGAGAGTGATAAACGTGGATGTATCCGGCGGCTGAACGATTCCGTTCCGTCGCCCGCTTGACCGCTAGTCGAGTTCACGCGCGAAATAATGCGGACGGAGAACAGGGAAAATGCACAAAGTGATAGTCACTCTTACACGAAATAAAGAATGGTTGGATTGACACGCGCGAGGCGATGCCGGATTCTGTTGGCAAAGTCGTTAGTCTGAATAGAATATACGAGGTGGCCGGGCATGGGAGGACTGAGTTCCCATTTCTATCCGTGGGGATTTGTTTTGCAGGGTGTGGCGCTCTGGCACTTCGTGAAGCGGCGTCCGGAAGGCTATTGGCTCTACATTATTATCTTCGGCAGTGTGCTCGGCGCCGGGGTGTATGTAATCGTCGAGATGATTCCCGATATGGGTTTGCTGCGTGGGGTATTCCAGGGATTCGGCAGGCGTTCGCGGATTCAGAACCTCGAAATACAGATTCAGGATAATCCGTCGGCGGGGAATCTGGAGGAACTGGCCGAGCTTTATTTTGAGCAGAAGAATTATGCGAAAGCGCGTGAGTTGTTGAACCGGGCGATCTCCACGCGGAGCGATTCGCCGCATGCGTTTTACCTGCGGGCGAAAGCGGCGCTGGGGATGGGAGACTATTCGGGTGCGATTCCGGACTTGGAGTACGTCATCGGCAAGGACGCGAAATTTGATTATTACCGGGCGACGGGATTGCTCGGCGACGCCTATGCGCGCACCGGTGATCTGGAAAAAGCGGCGTTTTATTTCGCGCCCGCCGCGCAATTTTCGACGACGCCGGAGACGCTGTACAACTTTGCAAACTATTTGAAACTGGCGGGGCAGAAAGAGGAAGCGCGAGAGTGGACGCAGAAGCTGGTGGCGAAGAAGAGGACGCTGCCGAGGTACATGCAACGGGTAGAGCGGCCGTGGTTCCGGAAGGGAAAGTCGCTCCAGAAAGAATTGGCGGTCTGACACTGGCACGAAAGCTACAGAAGTTTTTTGTGCTTGCGGTCTTCGAGGGCTTTGACGATTTTGCCGACGTCCTGGGCGCGGTCGCGGGGGCAGATCAGCAGGGCGTCAGGTGTTTCGACAACCACCAGGCCACTGACGCCGATGGCGGCAACGTATTTACCGGGGCTCCAGAGGAAGTTGCCTTCGGCATCGAGGGTGTGGCCGGGGCCCGCAAAGATATTTTCGGTGGGATGCTTGGCGAGCAGTTCGTACACCGCGGCCCAGGAGCCGATATCGCTCCAGCCCATTTCCGCGGGAATCACGAACACGCGCGGTGGGCCGGGAGGCTGCGTGGCGCGTTCCAGGATCGCGTAGTCCACGGAGATATTCTCGAATCGCGGATAAATGCGCTTTAATTTTGCGGCGTAGCTTCGTTTCCCGATGTGCTGCGCAAATTCTTCAATCAGCGTGTGCGTCTTTGGCAGGAATTCTTTCAGCGCGTCCAAAAAAGTGGAGACGCGCCAGAAAAACATTCCCGCGTTCCAGTGGAAATTCCCGGAGGCCAGGTATTCTTTGGCCACGGCAAGTTCCGGCTTTTCCTTAAAACCACACACGGCAAAAATGGGCGCACCCTTTGCGGTGATGGAATCTCCCTGCCGTTCGATATAACCGTAACCGGTCTCCGGCCGCGTGGGCGGAATGCCCAGCACCACCATGCGTCCCGGTTTGCGCGCCTCGTCCAAAGCAGCGCGCACGATTTCGTGATAGCGCTGTGGCCGGGTGATGTAGTGATCTGCAGGAAGCACGGCGAGCAGCGCATCGCCGCCCGCCGCATGGCGCACATGAATCGCGGCCAGCGCGATCGCCGCCGCGGTGTTTCTTCCCACCGGTTCGGTCAGCACATGTTTACGCGCGGCTGCGGGCAATTGTTTTGCCAGGGCGGAGGCTTGTTCGGCGTTCGTCACCGTCCAGATGCGCTGCGCGGGCACGAGCGGCGCAAGCCGCGCCACGGTCTGCTGCAGCATCGAGCCTTCACCGACAATGTTCAGAAGTTGTTTGGGCGTGCGCGTGCGGCTGCGCGGCCAGAAGCGTGTGCCGCGTCCTCCGGCAAGAATCACGGCGTGGATTGCCAGCGCTTTTCCCATTTTCACTTGGCACCTATCACGACGCGGGAAATTGCGGGATCTTCAAATCCCTGGTTGCGCAATTGCCGTCGAAGCGCGCTAGTATCCGGCACGGTCACGCGGAGGACCGAACTCGCTCCATCCGGCTTCAGCAGGGTCGTCGTCAAATTGGCCGGCAGAAACCAAGCCTCCCCGGGGCGATAGGGATATGCCTGCTCGGCATCATAGAATGCGCCGGTGCCTTCGAGAACTACGAACAACTGAAATTCTTGAGGATCACTCTCTATAGGCGTGGTCCGGTTGCAATCCCAGCGCTCCGTAGCAAAATATTCACAGGCCCCCAGCAGATACTTCTTCGCGTCGGGAGAATGCAACGCCAGCGGCTCGATTTTGCCGCCTCGTCCGCCGCTGAAATTCGTCACCTCGAGCGCTTTCTCGATGTGCAGCTCGCGGGGCTTGCCGGAGGAGTCCACGCGGCCATAATCATAAACACGATAGGTGAGGTCCGAATATTCCTGGATTTCGCAGATGACCATCCCCGGTCCGATGGCATGCTGGGTTCCGGCGGGGACGAAGTAGGTATCGCCAGCCTCGACGGGAATATGCTGCAGCAGATTTTCTACGGAGTTGTCGGCGAGGGCTCGGAGAAACTCCTCCTTGCCAGCGCCGGGCTTCAATCCGAATAGTATTTCCGCGTGGCTGTTCGCCCAGACGAGGTGCCACATTTCCGTTTTTCCCCGCCCACCGGCTTTCTGCTCGTACTTTGCGGCATAGGCATCGTCGGGATGCACCTGAATGGATAATTTGTCGTTGGGAAATATAAATTTGATGAGCACCGGGAATTCGGCGGCGGAGGCGTGCCGCCGTCCGCGCCATTCCGCCGGCATGGTGTGCCACATTTCACGCAGCGTTTTCCCGGCGAACGGCCCGTTGGACACGCGCGAATCGAACGCCGTCAGCCACGCTTCGCCGAGCGGCTCTTTGAGATTCACTTTATCCGGATACCAGGGAGCGAGCGAACGCTGACCCCAGATTCGCGGGCTGAAAAAGGGCTCAAGTCGCGAGAGAAAAGGTTGCATCACGGTCTAGGAGGCGGCCTCCGCACGGGAAAAGAATTTTTCCAGCCGCCGGAGCCCTTCCTCGATGCGCTCGATCGAAGTCGCATACGAAAGGCGCAGGAATCCTGGCGCGCCGAAGGCTTCGCCCGCCACCAGCGCGACGTGCGCTTTCTCCAGCAGCAGCTTCGAAAGCTCAGTGCAGTTTTTCGCAGCGGCGTTTTTGCCATCGCCCAGATGCGCGGAAACATTCGGGAAGGCATAAAATGCGCCGCCCGGCCATTCGCAGGTGACGCCGGGAATCGCGCGCAATCCTTCCACGATGCGCTTCCGGCGCTTTGCATATTCGGCGAGCATTGGCGGCACGGTGTCCATCGAGCCGCGCATTGCTTCGAGCGCCGCGTACTGCGCGATGGAAGTCGGATTCGAGGTGGACTGGCTCTGCACCTTGATCATGGCCTGGATGAGCTCTTCGGGCGCGAGCGTGTAGCCGATGCGCCAGCCGGTCATCGCAAACGTTTTCGAGACGCTGCCGATGATAATGACGTTGGCTTTGCTGTCTTTCGCGCTGGCGATGGAAAACGGCTTGTGCGGCTCGTAAACGAAGTGCGAGTAGCATTCGTCGCCCATCACCCAGATGTTGTGTTTCTTGCAGACCGCCAGGATTTTTTCGAATTCAGGCCCGTCCACCACGCCGCCCGAAGGATTGCTGGGCGAGTTGATGATCACCATTTTCGTCTTCGGCGTGATGGCCTTCTCGATGTCCGCGGCCTTGGCGCCGAATCCGTCCTCCGGGCGCGTCTGGACGATCACCGGCGTTCCGCCGGCGTACTTGATGATGTCCGGAAAGCTGACCCAGTAGGGGGCGGGCAAAATCACTTCGTCTCCGTTCTGGATGAGCACGCTGATGACGTTGAAGATGGAATGCTTTCCGCCGACGGTGACCACGCATTCTTTTGCCGCGTAGTCGGAGCCGAGTTCGCGCTTGTGCCATGCGGTGATCGCTTCGCGCAGCGGCATGATGCCGCCCGTGGGCGTGTACTTGGTGCGGTTTTCCTCGATGGCCTTGATCGCGGCTTTCTTGATGTGATCGGGCGTCGGAAAGTCCGGCTCGCCGGGGCCGAAGTCGGCGATGTCTACGCCCTTGGCTTTCAGTTGTTCCGCGGCGTTGATGACCGCGGCGGTTGCGGAAACCTGGATGCGGTTGATGCGGTTGGTTAGTTGCACGTGCTCTCCTTGGAGCGTAGCTGTAACAGACTAGTTTTCAGGAAAAGTCTGGGAAATTCAATCGGGAACCGCTGGCCTGGGGCAGGAAGTCCGTTTGCGGCGGCGATCAAGCCAATTTGGTCTTGATGCGTTGCTCGACGAGGGGGGGAACCAAGCCGGTCAGCGGGCCGCCAAGCTGCGCGATTTCGCGGACGAGTTTCGCGCTTAAATAACTGTAGGATTCGCCGGGGAGCATGAACACTGTTTCGAGGCGCGGCTCGAGTTTCCGGTTCATCAGCGCCATCTGCAGTTCGTACTCGTAGTCGGAAACGGCGCGAATGCCGCGAAGAATCACGGCGGCGTCACGCTTGCGCGCGTAATCCACCAGCAGGCCTTGGAAGACGTCAACTTCCACGGCCGGCCATTGCTTGGTGACTTCACGGAGCATTTCCACGCGCTCGGGGACCGTGAAGAGCGGCTCTTTTTCCATATTTTTGAGAACCGCCACGATCAAGCGGTCAAACATTTTCTCGCCGCGCATGATCAGATCGAGATGCCCGTTGGTTACGGGATCGAAGGAGCCGGGATAAATGGCAATCGAAGTTTTCATGAACGTTGCATGCACTACCGCGGCACATTCTAACCTGCATTTCTTCAGGAGAGCAATTTATCCGTCGTTTGCGTCGCGAAGGATCTCAACCTAAATGCCTTGCAAGAGTCTAACTGTGAGATCCTTCGGCTATCCTTGCCGGATAGCCTCAGGATGACGCGCTGTCTTGTAAAGGCGGGGGTTGCGGCAACGGGGAAATCTCGGAAAGGGAATTGTCCTGCCGCAAGAGATGTGACACCCTTACTGCGGCATGTATCGCATATTTCGGCGCGTTGAACCGATTTAAACTCGTGAGGGGCATCGTTGATGAACCAGATGGGGCCAGGAGCACGACGCATTCTGCCGGTATTATTCGTGCTCGCTGCTGGAGCTTGCATGCTGAACGCGCAATCAAACAACCCTTTGAACATCATGCCGCTTCCCGCGAAGGTGGAACGTGCCGCCGGAGCGTTGAAAATTGATGCGAACTTCCGCATCGCTTTCGCCGGATATCGCGAGTCGCGGCTTGAACGAGCCGGCGTGCGGCTGGAGCGGCAAATTCAGCGCCAAACCGGAATCGTCATTCTGCACGCAAGCAAGAGCGCGGGACCAGCAACGCTCGAGGTCAGCACCGACCATGAAAGCAAGCCCGTCCAGGAACTTGGCGAAGACGAATCCTACACCCTGGATGTGACGCCGACTGGTGCGAAGTTGCACGCTGCCAATCCGCTTGGGTCGCTACGCGGCCTGCAAACGTTTCTCCAGTTGGTTGCCATCACGCCGGACGGTTTCAGCATTCAGGCAGTGCACATCGAAGATCGTCCGCGTTTCCCATGGCGCGGGTTGATGATTGATTCCGGCCGGCATTTCATTCCGCTGGAAGTCTTGAAACGCAATCTGGACGGGATGGAAGCCGTGAAGATGAATGTCTTTCACTGGCACCTTTCCGAAAATCAGGGATTCCGCGCGGAGAGCCGAAAATTTCCCAAGCTGCACGAGCAGGGCTCCGACGGCCTGTTTTACACGCAGGAAGAGATTCGCGATGTTGTCGAGTACGCTCGCGACCGCTGCATCCGCGTAGTTCCGGAATTCGATATGCCAGGCCACAGCACCGCGTGGTTTGCCGGCTATCCTGAACTTGCGAGCGGCAGCGGCCCCTATGCGGTCGAACGCAAGTGGGGCGTCTTCGATCCGGCGATGGATCCCACGGACGAAAAGACCTACAAGTTCCTGAACGAACTTATCGGTGAGATGGCCAGGCTTTTTCCCGACCAGTTTTTTCACATCGGCGGCGATGAAGTGAACGGTAAGGAGTGGGACGCCAATCCGAAAATCCAGGCGTTCCTGAAATCGCACCACATCAAAAACAACGCGGAGCTGCAGGCCTATTTCAGCGGGCGCGTTCAGGAGTTGGTAACGAAGCACAAGAAGACGCCGGTGGGCTGGGACGAAGTGCTGGTTCCCGGCGTGCCGAAAACGATTGTGATTCAATCGTGGCGCGGCGTGGATTCGCTTGCCGCTGCAGCGAGGGATGGATATCGCGGCATACTTTCGAATGGCTACTATCTCGACCTTGGCTGGAGCGCCGCTCGCCACTACGCGATGGATCCGCTGGGCGGTCCTAAGGGCACGCTTACGCCGGAGCAGCAGCAACTGATTCTTGGCGGTGAATCCTGCATCTGGTCCGAATACGTGAACGCAGAAAATATCGATTCGCGCATATGGCCACGCAACGCCGCAATTGCGGAGAGGTTGTGGTCGCCGGAAGGCACGACGGATGTTGCTTCCATGTACGCGCGCATGGAAATCGAAGCCGCGCGCCTCGAATGGCTGGGGCTGACGCACCGATCGTTTCAACGCGTAATGCTGCAGCGGATCGCTGGATCATGGACGTCCACGGAATTCGATGCGCTGCGTGCGCTGGCGCAGGCACTCGAACACGAAAAGGATTATTCACGCGAAGCGAGCGCGGGCAGCCCGCCGACCAGCCTCACTCCTTTGAACCGCCTGGTAGACACGGTTTACCCGGAGAGCGATGTCTCCCGGCGCTTCTCGCTGCTGGTGGATCAATTCGTTGCGTCCGGCTGCAAAGATTCGGCGCAGACGGCGGAGATTCGCACACGGTTGGCGGAGTGGGCGACGATTGATGATCGTTTGCAGACACTGGCGCAGCGGTCGCAGCTTGTTAGCGAGGCGGCGCCGGCGTCCGCGGCGTTTTCGCAGGCCGCGAAAATTGCGATGGAAGCACTTGAGGCTATTCAAAAGGGTGGGCCGCTTTCAGACGAGGCAAAGAAGAGCGAACTCGCCTCTCTCAACGCGTTAGAGCAGCAGGCGCACAAGTCTCAGCTGACACTTCCCGAGCTTCCCGCATTTCAAAAGGTGGTTGAAGCAGCTTCGAATAGCGGCGTCTGTGCTGCCCCGAAGTAGACGCAGGAGCTGTGGCCCACCTCAGATGACGGGCCCTACAAAATCAAGAGGGGCCACCTGAAGTTGGCCGCTACGCTTTGGTGATTGATTTCGGGGAAGCGAAGCTAATTTTTTGGCGGCGCTGGCTGCGCGTGGCAAGTGCCTTCGCCGGAATCGCGGAAAGTTTTTCCCGCTATCGGAATGAATTGCCAGAGGTATTTTCCGGGGGACAGAGTCAGCTCCAAGACACCGTAGGTTTTGTCGTCGCGAACTTCGCTGTTGGGTTTGGCGTATCCGAGCGGCGTATGACTTCTTCCTCCCGTGCCGACCACGATTTCGCGAATGCCATGTTCAGGGTCGAGATTGCCTTCCGGATTTTGTGGTGCGAACCGTTCGTAGGAATGCTCGTGTCCCGCGAGGATCAGGTCGGCGTGCGCTTCGTATAAATCCTGCCAGAAGGCGCGCAATTCGGGATGCTCGGCGTGTTTTGGGAAGAGTCCGCTGCTGAAAAGCGCGTGGTGGCCGTAGGCGAGCGTGCAAGCGCTGGGATGCGCGGCAAGATCCTGCTTCAGCCAGGTTTCTTGGGGGGAACCCTCTGCGCAACCACCCAGCTCCTTCGACCCACAATTGGTATTGAGCACCACAATGTGCCAGGGGCCCAGATCGAAGCTGTAGTAGCCTTTTCCGGGATCACCGGCCTGTCCATCCCAATAGCGAAAATAGCCAGTTGCGGCTGAGCTTATGTACTCGTGGTTCCCCGGAGTGGGGCGAGTCCGGGCCTTGAAGCGGCCCCACGTTGGACCATAGCATTTCTGGAACTCTTCATAGGTGCCGTCTTCATAGGCCAGATCCCCGGCGGCAAAAACCGTCCCGAGAATGGAATCAATTAGTTTGGCGGTGGCTTCAGCGCCGGACATGTTCGAACAGCCGACGATGTCTCCCGCTCCGACCAGCGTGAACGTGTCCGGCGTCATTTTCTCACCGGCCTTCGAAGAGGCTCTTGGAGTCATTGGGCGTTTGGCATCTGGTTCTTGTGCCATCGAGATACCTGCTCCAATAACGATTAGCGAAGCGTGGATAAGAAGTATCCACGCGAATCCCCGCACCCTTCGAAGTGGTCCCATGTCGGTCCGAGCCTCCAGAATTTCGTCCAGCTTTCAGAATACCCCGTAACGCGCCTGGAACCTGAGCCATTCAGGCCGGAATAAGCACCATTCAAGCGCAAAACAGGTCAATTAAATGGAAAAGTCTCTATCTAAGACTAAACTGGTCGTAGTCTAAGTAACGGAGAAATAAAGATTTGCCTCGGATTTCGGCCCTGATGTGGGATTGACAAACAGCGACGGAAAGTCGTATACTCAATATGCGACTGGTTCAGTCGTAATTGGGTTTGCTCCGAATCACTGCGTTGGGGACGCTTGATGTTCAAATTATCCAAGAAGGCGGATTACGGCCTGATCGCCATGAAGCATCTGGCCAATCACCGCGAGAAGCATGCATGCAGCGCCAGTGAGATTGCCGAGGAGTATGGGATTTCTTCCATGCTCATGGCGAAGGTTCTGCAAAAGCTGGCCCGGCAAACATTGGTTGTGGCCAAGCACGGCTCCAGCGGGGGCTATCAGTTGGCGAAAGAGCCGACGAAGATCAGCGCCCTGGAAGTGATTACGGCGATTGATGGACCGGTGCTGATTACTTCTTGCGTGACGAGCCATGGAAATTGTGACGCAACCGACCGTTGCTCCATCAAAGAACCATTGCAGCGGGTCAATGAGAGTATTTTGAGCGTTTTGAGCATGGTGAGCATCGCGCAGTTGAGCGAAGAAAAGCCGGAACCGGCGCTCGTGGAATTGAAAGGGATGGACCAACTGGCGGCAAGCCGCTAAGCGGGAAGTCCGAGAGTTAGAGGAGAACACGGAAATGGCCGTCAAGCTGCCGATTTACATGGACAATCACGCCACCACCCCGATGGACCCGCGGGTGCTGGAGGCGATGCTGCCGTATTTCACCGAGAAATTCGGGAATGCGGCGAGCCGCAACCACTCGTTCGGCTGGGCCGGCGAAGAGGCGGTGGAGAATGCGCGCCAGCAAGTGGCTTCGCTGATTGGCGCCACGGCGAAGGAAATTATCTTCACCAGCGGGGCGACGGAATCCGACAACCTGATGATCAAGGGCGTCGCGGAAATGTACCGCGAAAAGGGCAACCACATCATCACCCAGGCGATCGAGCACAAGGCTGTTCTCGATACATGTAAGAATCTGGAAAAACACGGATTTGAAGTGACGTATCTGCCGGTGCACAAAGATGGCCGTGTGGATCCCGAGGATGTGCGCAAGGCGATTCGGCCGACCACCATCCTGATCGCGATCATGTACGCCAACAATGAAATTGGCATCGTGAACCCGATGCAGGAAATCGGGAAGATTGCCAAGGAGCACGGCATTATTTTTGCGTCGGACGGCGTGCAGGCTGCGGGCAAGATCCCGATTGACGTTCAGAAAGACAACATCGATCTGCTGGCCATTTCCGGCCACAAGTTTTATGGTCCCAAGGGCGTTGGCGCGTTGTACGTGCGCCGGCGCAATCCCCGCGTGCAGCTTTCGGCCATCATTGATGGCGGAGGCCACGAGCGCGGCATGCGCTCCGGCACGCTGAACGTGCCCGGCATCGTGGGACTCGGCAAGGCGGCGGAACTTTGTCAGCAAGAAATGGCAAAGGAATCCGAGAAGCTTTTTGGGCTGCGCGAACGTTTGCGCAAGGGCCTGGAAGCCAAGTTGGACGAAGTCTACATAAACGGTTCGATGGAGCACCGGCTGCCGAACAATCTCAACATGAGCTTCGCCTATGTCGAAGGGGAATCGCTTTTGATGGGGATCAACGACGTCGCGGTTTCGAGCGGCTCCGCGTGCACTTCGGCAACCCTGGAGCCGAGTTACGTACTCAAAGCATTAGGCGTGGGCGAGGATCTGGCGCATACGTCGATCCGTTTCGGCCTCGGGCGCTTTACCACCGAGGAAGAAGTGGACTACGTGATCGACAAGATGGTGCAGGTTGTAACCAAGCTGCGAGAACTCTCGCCGCTGTATGAAATGGCCAAGGAAGGCATCGACATTTCCAAGGTCAAGTGGCAAACCGCCTAATCCCGTGAAGACTGGAAGGAAAAAAATGGCAAGCGCTATTGCAAGCGAAGGAACACTCAGAATTCACCGCTCGATCGCGGGTACGTCCGCGCCGTTTCGCGTGACGTATCAGGCGTATCAGGATGGTGACGAGCCGGCCCCAGCCGCGGAGCGTTCTTTTCATCATCTTCAGGATGTCCGCGCGTTTCTGCACGTGCTGGGCCTCGGAGCGGATTATGTCCGCGACGCGTTGCGGGAACTTACCGCGGGGCGTTCGGCATTTTTGACCAACATCGCCCTGACCGAAAAGGCCATCAAGAATGCAGGTTTTGGCTCTCTCGTTGCGGCGAAGGGCTAATTGTTACTGGAATTGAATATCGAAGGAGCACCCTGTCCATGGCATATAGCGAAAAAGTAGTCGATCATTACAACAATCCCCGCAACGTCGGCAGCATGCCCAAGGAAGATCCCAATGTCGGGACCGGCCTGGTCGGCGCGCCGGAATGCGGCGACGTCATGAAGCTGCAGATGAAGATCAATCCGGACACCAAGATCATTGAAGAAGCCAAGTTCAAGACCTTTGGGTGCGGGTCGGCCATCGCCAGCTCTTCCCTGGCCACGGAATGGGTGAAGGGAAAGACCGTCGAAGAAGCGCTCTCGATCAAGAACACGGACATCGTCCGTGAGCTTTCGCTTCCTCCGGTCAAGATTCACTGCTCCGTCCTCGCCGAAGACGCCATCAAGGCGGCCATCGGCGATTGGAAGAAAAAGCACGGTATTGAAGTTCCCGCGCACGAAAAGTCGTCGCACTAGTTGCGAGGCAGCGCGGGCGTAGTGGCGTCTTCCGGCGGAGAATTGCGACCGTCGGAGGATGCTGTCCAGAGGTCGTTCCAGAGACGTTTTTGGAGATGCGGAATATGACGGCGGAAACCACAACGCAGACTGTAGAAAAAGAAAAGGCCGGGCCGGTGATTCATCTGACCGAGCACGCGGCGAGGAAGATTATCGCCTTGCTCGAAAAAGATGGCGTTTCGCCGCAGAGCGGCGGGCTTCGCGTGGGCGTGCAGGGCGGCGGCTGCTCGGGATTGTCGTATGCCATGCGGCTGGATACCCAGGCGCGCGACCGCGACAAGATTTTCGAGGAGTTTGGCGCGCGGCTCTTTGTCGATCCGAAGAGCCTGCTGTATTTGAGCGGCACGACCCTGGAATACGAGGAAACGCTGATGCGCCAGGGCTTTGTGTTCCAGAACCCGAACGCGGCGCGCAATTGCGGCTGCGGCAGCAGTTTTACGGCGTAAACGTAGAACAGGCTTCAGCCTGTCAGCTGGCCTTACCCAGCGCAGGGGACTCAAGCATTTCCGGCTGGCAGCATTGCGCGCCAGCCACTTTTTTTGTGGTGGAGTTAATCGAACAGAAGAGAAATGAGCACACCGTTCCCCATCACCGATTCGCCGCTGGTCTGCTGGAGCTGCCACGAGCGCACGATCGGCACGCACTTCTGCGCGTCGTGCGGCAAGATTCTGCAGGTGCCGGAGAAGAGCGATTACTTCGCGATGTTCGAGATTCCGCGCAAGCTGTGGATCGAGATGGGCGCGCTGGAGAAGAAATTCCTGCAACTGAGCTGGAAGCTGCATCCGGACAATTACGTGAACGCGACCCCGGAAGAACGCGAGATTTCGCTGAAGCGCAGTTCCGAACTGAATGATGCGTACCGCACGCTGCGCGAGCCGGTTGCGCGGGTGGAATACCTGCTGGCGATTGAGGGCGCGCGGGTGGAAGGCAAGAGCAAGCAGCAGGCGCCGCCGGAATTGCTGGAAGAGGTTTTTGAGCTGAACGAATCGCTCGACGAGTTACGCGAAGCGAAAGCAGTGAGCGGCGACACAACCGCACTGAAGCAGCGCCTCGAATCGGAGCAAAAGAATTTTCAGTCCAAGCTTGAGCAAGTGGATGGCGAGCTGCAAGGTGTCGCGAAAGAGTGGGACGCCGCGATCGACGCCAACGCGGATGAAACAAGGCGCAAGAGTGTCATGGTCAAGCTTAACGAGTTGCTCAATCGCCGTTCGTATATTCGAAATTTGGTTGTGAATGTACAGAAGGAATTGCTGTAGCTCAGACCTTCATGCCTGAGGGTTTCTTGGTGAGCAGGTTTGGTCGAATGGGTGATGGAAAGCCTCACCCCTGAAGGGGTGAGCTACAAGATTTTCTTATTACTGGGAACTTTCATGGCACGAATGGTCGGAATCGATCTCGGAACTACCAACAGCCTGGTCGCGTACGTGGACGCGAAGACGGGCGAGCCGAAGTGCATTCCGGGCCCGTCGGGGAGCACGCTTTGCCCTTCGGTGGTGAGCCTGGATGCGGACGGCAGCATCATCGTTGGCGAGCCGGCGCGACGGAGATTGCTGACGCAGCCGGAGCGGACGATTTATTCGGTGAAGCGGCTGATGGGGCGCGGGCCGGCCGATATCCAGAGCGAGTTGAAGCTTTTTCCGTTCCGCATCGATCCGGCAAGCAAGAGCGTGATTCGCGTGATGCTTGGCGACAAGATCTTTACGCCGCCGGAAATCTCCTCGTTTATCCTGCGCGAACTGAAGAATTGGGCGGAAGCGTACTTCGGCGAAACCGTGAACCGCGCGGTGATTACTGTGCCCGCTTATTTCAACGATGCGCAGCGCCAGGCGACGAAAGATGCCGGGAAAATAGCCGGGCTGGAAGTTCTGCGGCTGGTCAACGAACCGACTGCCGCGGCGCTGGCTTATGGTTTGCACGAAAAACAGCGCGGTACGGTAGCCGTTTACGATCTAGGCGGCGGCACGTTTGATATTTCCGTGCTGAAGCTGATTTCAACGAGCGAAGGCGACATCTTTCAGGTACTTTCAACGAACGGCGACACGCATCTGGGTGGCGACGATATCGACCACCTGCTGCAGGCGTTCGTGCACGAGGAGATTCTGCAGGACGACCAGATCGATTTTTCGCCGCACGGGGAGTTGGCTCAGGAGTTGCGCAAGGAACTGATTGCCATGAAGCACCGCTTGTCCGAAGCGGACAAGGCCACGCTGCGGTTTCCGCTGCCGAACGGCAAGGTGTTCGAGCATGAATTCACACGCGGCGCGCTGGAAGCGCTGATTCACCCGGTGGTGGACCGCACGATGGCCCCGGTGCGCCAGGCGCTGGCGGACGCGCAGTTGAGTCCGAAGCAGATCGAGGAAGTCGTGCTCGTCGGTGGCACCACGCGCACGCCGCTGATTCGCCGCACGGTTCAGGAATTTTTCGATCGCAAGCCGCATACGGAGCTGAATCCCGACGAAGTGGTGGCGCTGGGAGCGGCGGTGCAAGCTAACATCCTGGATCGCGGCGTGCAAAACATGCTGCTGCTCGACGTCACGCCGCTTTCGCTGGGCATCGAGACGTACGGCGGCGCGGTGGCGAAAATCATCCCGCGCAATTCGACGATTCCCGCGAGCGCGCAGGAGATGTATACCACCGGCGTGGACAATCAGACAGGTATTGATATTCACGTGCTGCAGGGCGAGCGGGAACTGGCGAAGGATTGCCGGTCGCTGGCGCGATTCAATTTGCGGATTCCGGCGGCGCCCGCGGGTTTGCCGCGCGTTGAGGTGAAGTTCCTGATTGACGCCAATGGCATCCTGCAGGTGGCGGCGAAGGATTTGCGCAACGGCGAAGAGCACTTGATTGAGGTGCAGCCGAGCTATGGCCTGAATGACGCGGACATCGAGCGCATGCTGGAAGAATCGATCGAGTATGCGGAGCAGGATTTCGCGGAGCGGCAGTTAATTGAGGCGCGCACGGAAACAGAGGCTATCCTAACCGCGACTTCAAAAGCACTGGCGAATCCCAAGGCGGCGAGCTTGTCCGAGCCGGAACGCGCGAGAGTGGAGCAAACCGTCGCGGCGCTGCAAGAATCGGTGAGGGGCGCGGACTATAAATTGATCCGGAAAAAGATTGATGAGCTGAACCATGCGACCGAACACCTGGCGGAAATCCTGATGAACTCCGCGGTGCAGGCGGCGCTGGAAGGCAAAAAATTGGCGGAAGTTTAGGGAGAAGCTATGGGTGGCAGCAATCCGTATATCGAAGAAGTGAAATACAAGAAGGCGACGCAGAAATACAAAGTGACGTTTCTGCCGAGCGGGAAGACCGTGGAAGTGGATCCGGAGAAGTTTCCTTACGGCCACAACGGTTTGCCGGGCAGCATCCTGGACATTGCCGAGGGCTTCCGGATGGGCCTGGATCACGCGTGCGGCGGAGTGTGCGCTTGCTCGACGTGCCACGTGATGGTGAAAGAAGGGCTGGAATCGTGCAACGAAGCGACCGACGCGGAGTTGGACGAACTCGATGAGGCGCCGGGCATTACGCCGAAATCGCGCCTCGGCTGCCAGACCGTGCCGGATGGCACGACGGACATCGTGGTGGAGATTCCGGAGTGGAATAAGAATTACGCGAAGGAGTTGGATGGGCACTGAGGAAAGATGCGATCAGATAGCAGCGATCAGATAACAGGAATCAGGCGCCTGATCGCACAATAAGTTTTGCAGCGACACCGAAAAGGTAAGAGCCGCATTTGGGGAGCGAGCGACATGCCGCCGACGTTTGATTGGGACAATCTGGAAGACATTGCGATTGGGCTGACGGACAAGTTTCCCGACATCGATCCCTACACGGTGCGCTTTACGGACATGCATAAGTGGATTACGGAACTGCCGGGGTTCACTGGCGATCCGCAGAAGTCCAACGAGAGCAAGCTCGAAGCGATTCAGTCGGCCTGGCATGAGGAGTGGGAAGATCGCAAATAGTGACTGGTGAGTAGTGACTGGTGACTGGTTCTCCTCGCTCCCGTGTCGCGCTACGTGGCAGAAACTGGGCATTTCTCGTATAATAATTTGATTGTTGTCCGCGCAAGAGTGCCGCTATGGTGCAACGGTTAGCAAGTAGCCCTTTCAAGGCTAAAATACGGGTTCGATTCCCGTTAGCGGTACCAAACTGATCCCCCTCGAATCACGCACCAAGCCGCTTAGTGATATTCTTAATATTCGCACACAGTCGCTTTACTGGAGGCTCCGCCCATGGCTGATTTGCTGCGTTCCACGAATCCCGTTTTGAAAGAGAATGCGTTTGCCGGAGCGATTCCGACCGGCGAAACGATGACGATTCAGGGCACGGTCAACAAGACCGGGCTGCTGCTGCTGTTTGTTGTTGCTACCGCCGCATGGACCTGGGGTCTGAGTCACTCGCCGACGCCCCAAGCGGTTTACCCCTGGATGTTTGGCGGCGCGATCGGCGGATTCGTCGTGGCGCTGGTGACCATTTTCAAGAAGGAGTGGTCGCCGATCAGCGCTCCGATTTACGCGCTGCTGGAAGGACTGGTCCTCGGCGGCATCTCCGCGATTTTTGACAAGTCGTATCCGGGCATCGCCGTGCAGGCCATCAGCCTTACTTTTGGCGTGCTCTTTGTCTTGTTGCTCGCGTACAAAATGCGCATTGTGCAGGCGACTCGCGGATTCAAGCTTGGGGTGATTGCGGCGACGGGCGGAATCGCAATCGTTTACCTCATCAATATGGTGATGAGCCTTTTCTTCCACACGCAGATGTCGTTTCTCTATGCCAGCACGCCGCTGGGGATCGGGATCAGCCTGTTCGTGGTGATTATCGCTTCGCTGAACCTGATTATTGATTTCGACATGATCGAGACCGGGGCCAGAATGGGCGCGCCGAAGTACATGGAGTGGTATGGCGCGTTCGGGCTGATGGTCACGCTAATCTGGTTGTACATGGAAATTCTGCGCCTGCTGAGCAAAATCCGCCGCCGGTAACCTTGAAAAGCGAAAAGAAGAATACAGAAAAGCGAAAGAAACCGATCTATTCCGAACGGTTCGCGCGGGCGTTTGCCTACGCGGCGCGGTTGCACGCGCGGCAGACGCGCAAGGGTACGAACAAACCTTACATTGGCCACCTGATGATCGTGGCGTCGATTGTGATTGCCTATGGCGGCGACGAAGAGATGGCCATCGCGGCGCTGCTGCACGACGTGGTGGAAGACGCGGGAGGACTGAAGCGGTTGCGCGAAATCCGAAAGAAATTTGGGAAGCGGGTGGCGCGGATCGTCGATGGCTGCACGGATGCCTATGGTGAGCCGAAGCCGCCGTGGCTCGAGCGGAAAGAGAAATACATTGCTCGCGTGGCGCGCGAAGCGGAGGACACGCGGCTGGTCTCCGCGGCGGATAAGCTTTCCAACGTGCGAGACATTCTAGAGGACGTGCGAGCGGGCGGCGACGGGGCTTTCGCGCGATTCACAGGAAAGAAAGAAGGAACCCTCTGGTATTACCGCACGCTGGTCGAAGTATTTCGCCAGGCGGGGACGAATCCGTTGGTGGAGGAATTGGCGAGAGTTGTCGAGGAGTTGGAGGAGAGGGCAAGAAGCCAACAGCCGACAGCCGTTAGCCAAGAGGAATGAAAGCGTCGTGCACATTGTCCACACCGCTAGAACGAGACGCGGAGGCGGGCGGAGACGCTGCGAGGCGCACTGATCGCGGTGCCGGAGAAGATGCTGGCGAAGTTGATGACGTTGAGACGGTCGGCGATGTTGGTGGCTTGAATCTGGAATTGCAGCGAGCGGGCTTCCTTGCGATAGAGTTGCGCGCCCATGCCGAGATCCATGGAAAAATTGGGTTCAACGCGTTGTTTTGTAAAGTTGACGCGGGAAACGACTGAGGCGCCATACTGCGTGACCAGCGTTGCGACATCGGTGTTTTCGCTGAGGTCGGCGGGCAAACCGCTGCCGTAGTGAGCGCCGGCCGCAAACCAGAAGCCGTGGCCGGCATCGAGGCGCACGCGCGCGTGCAGCGTGTTGCGCTGATCCTGTGAAACTCCAAATTTGCCGGTGTCGGTCAGGCCCGCGCTGGCGTCGCTGCCGATGAAAAGCCCTCCGTTGATTGGTCCCCGCCCTATCCCCGATTGATTGGCGTAACTCACATATCCAGAGACGCGGCCCCAGTGCGGAACTTCGAGGCGCACTTCCTCGCCGAAGATCCGGGCTTTCGCGTAAGAGATTGGAAAACTCACGCCGGTCTGGAGAAGAACGTCGTCGTCGGAGTAGTTGTGGAAGTCGCGGCGGAAGACATTAGCGTCCAGGCGGAATTTGGCGAAGAACGATTTGGTTATCCCGCCCTCGTAGTAGTTGGCGCGCGCCACGGGAACGGGAAGCCGCAGCACGACAGGATTCACCGAATCGAGCTGCGGAGAACTGGCGAGCAAGAGATTTTCCATCGCGGGCGTCTGGAAGACTCGGTCATAGGAAGCGTGGAGCAGCAGATTGAGCGAAGAGACAAAGCGCGAGACACCGAACCGCGGGCTGACGGCCGAATCGTGGATCAAGAAGCCGTAGTGATCGAAACGCAACCCCGCGCTGATGTTCCATCCGCCGTAGCGCATCTGGTCCTGTACGTAAAAAGCCGGCTCGACGTCCCACCTGCTGCCCGCGAAATTCAGATTCAGCTGCGTGCCGGGATCGAATTGCGAGGGATCGGTGATGTGGTACTGCAGCGCTTCGTGAACGGGGGTGAAAAATGAATCGGCGCCGGCTTTCCAATCGTGATGACCGCGGTGGCCGGCGATGTCGCCGCGAACGTAGCCTTCGCGATAGCCGCGATCCTGATTGACGATGACGGGCGTGGAAAAAGGGTTGGAGCGGAGAGAAAAGCTGGAATCGCGGACGCCGCCGGAGAAACTGAGAACCAGGTTGGAGGAGATGGTGTGCTGGAAATAGATCAGGCCGCTGGTTTCGGAGCTGCTGGCGTCTTGCCGCTGTAGCACGGCCTGCTGAGTGTAATCGTTGGGAATTTCGTAGCGCAGGGAATTGTGGGCGACGGTGAGACGCAGGCGGTCATTGTCGGAGAAGTCGCGCTCGTAAGCCGCGGAAAATCCTCCGGAATTGCCGTTGTTGCCGAAATTGCCGGTGACGGGCGGGTCGAGATACCTAGCGGAATGCAGGCCGAACGCACGCACAGAGTAGCGCTCTTTTTCGCGTGAGAAGGAAATGGCGGCGGAGCCATCCAGTTGATCGAAGCTGCCGCCGGAGGCGGCGAAATCTCCGTGCCAGCCGAGAAGCGAATTTTTGTCGGTGGTGAGTTCGACGATGCCGCCTAGCTTCCGTCCGTATTCGGCGGGATAACTGGCGGTGAGCAGGCGCAGGGATTCAACGGAATCCGAATCCATATCGGGGGCAAACGCGGGGGAGCGATTTTGAACGAGCGGCTGGCCGTCCACGACGAACTGCACGTCGTATTCGGAACCGCGCGGATGCAGCACGCCGTTGCCTTCGTAAAGCCAGCCGGGTTCCTGATTGACGAGATCGAAGAGGTCGCGGCCCGGTTGCAGGCTGAGCTGTTCGCGAATGGATTGCTTGCCGACGGAATAGAGGGTGCCAGTGCGCGTGGGGTCGACGAGGGTGAGTTCATCGGTGACCTGAACCTGGGTGGTGACCGACGCGACGCCGAGGGTGATGCCGAGTTTCACGGGGACTTCGGAGTGAACTTCGACGACGTCGCTCCAGACGGCGAAGCCTTCCGCGGCCAGGTTGAGGCGGTAGACGCCGAAGGGCAAGTCCTGAAGAACGAAGTGGCCATCCGCCGGAATCTGAAAACTGCGTTCGAAGCTGTTGCCTTCGCTGAGAAGTTCGCCGCGAGCGGCGAGGCTGGAGCCTTTCGGATCGCGAACTTCGAGATGGAGTTCGCCGCGGAGGCGCTGAGCATGCGCCGGGATTCCCGCGGCGAGGCAGAGAGTGCCCACCAGCAGGCAGAGGCGATAGAGAAGGATTTGAGACCGTTTAGCGTTCATTGCAAAAAAACAATACGCGATACCTGGCGATTCGATTGATCGTGCGAGAGCGCGGGTAATTCCAAGATAGCATGCGCGGGGGAGGACGCCGAAGAGACGGTTGAGTTGGCGGCATAAGTGGCAATGCGGCTCGCGGCCACACGCAAGTTGGGTGGTTGGGCTTGGACCCTAAAAGCGGTGGCAGAGCCACCGCACTCCAAAGTCGGAGCTCACCACCGGAAGGTAGCCGCTACTTGTAAGTAACTATTTTGTCTCGGGACTGGAAAAGCGGTGTGTAGTGCCGGATGATGGAAGACAATCGTTTTCTCGTCCGAGATTGACACGGGGGCGGATGAGAGTGAAGGCCATCGAAAAAGGGGCTCAAGTCTTGGACGCAAAGAATGTTTATTTAACCGGTGCCGCGAGCGAATTTGGTTCCCGCATTATTCCTTCGGAAGAAGTGGATCAAGCCTTTGGCATGCCCGCCGGAAAACTGCGGACACGAGCGGGGATTGTGTCGGTGGCGTATGCGGCCGAGGATGAAACGGAAGGGTCGCTGGCGGCCGGGGCTTGCCGGAGAGTTCTGGAGCAGTGCGGGGAAGACGCGCAGAACCTGGATGGCGTGATTGCCGCGAGCGAAACGGATCATGCGTACCCGTCTCTTTCGGCGCAGCTCCATGCGCGGTTGAAGCTGCGCGAACGGTCGACGGCGCTGGACGTGGGCAGCGGCTGCCTGGCGCTGTTGCAGGTGCTTTGCGTGGCGCAGGCCATGCTGGTAGCGGGCCAGGCGCAAAAGATTCTGGTGGCGACCGCGGACGTGCATAGCCGGACGCTGGGCCCCGGGCGCACCGCGGGCGAATTTGGCGGGCTGTTCGGAGATGGCGCAAGTGCGTTTCTGCTGTCGAACAAGCCGCCGGAAAAAGGGCGGTTTGCTTACCGGTTTGGAGAATTCTTTTTTGGATGCGCGGCGCAATATGCGGAGGCGATTGCGGTGAGCGACTCGGGCGGCGCAGGACTGGAAATTCGCTTTGACGGCGAGGCACTTTCGCGCGCGGCGGTTTACCGCATGGAACAGGTGCTGAGCGAAGTGGAGAAACGCAGCGGAATTTCGCGGGAGAAGGTGGGAGCGTTTGCTACGCACCAGCCGAACCCGCGGCTGGTGGCGCTGCTGGCGAAGCAACTTGGAGTGGCGTGCAGCGCGTTTCCGCCGATTGCCGCGACGAAAGGGAACCTGGGTTCTTCGATGTGCGGCGCGACGCTGCATTCGGCGTTTGAGACTGCGGCGGGGCAGACGGCTGGTGAACGGAGCGCGGTGTTTTTGGCTTCGCTGGCGCCGGGGTTGTTGTTTGGCGGCGGGTGGATGGTGCCGGCGGAGAGTTGAGGGATTGAGTTGAAATTGTAATCGCGGCGGGTTCGCCACCGGACTCCAAGAAACTAGCTGCTCTCAATGAACGAGATTGGGTCGAAGTGTTGCCGTGGTCCCTCCACTCCATGACCGAGGCGCCTAACTGTGGCGCGGAAGAGAAGATCGGCCATTCCGGTCGGGATGACAAAACAAGAAAAAGAAAAACCCAAGAGCACAGCCAGGAATGGCTGTGCCACAGGAAGGGCTAAGGGGAAGAGCGGGTGGCGGCGGTGAATTCGGTGTTGGGTTGGGGGACTACGCAGGATTGGAGTGGGGGCCAGCCGGGGTCGGTGGTGGGGTTACGGCAGAGGCTGACGAGAGCGTAGGAAACTTCGGAGGGGCCTACGGCGCCGTTGAGCGGCTCGGCATAAATTTTGTAGCTGTGATTCACGGCTAGAGCGCCGATCTGGTACGTACCATCAAATTGCACCGGGCCGGGGGCCTGGCAACTCCATCCACCTAAAGTTCCAGCGATTACGGAGCCGCTTGCGGCGTCCACGGCGACGACGTGTGCGCCGAAGACTCCTGTAACGCCGGGCGGGGATGCAGGCAGGGAGAGTGGATTCACGGGAAGGATGCGTCCCTGGATCGAGCCGAGGAATTGGGTGTCGGCGGGGTCGTGATAGAGAACACGCAAGCCGGTGCGATCGTCGTCGCCGAGCGGGGTGTCGGGTTGCAGCGCGGTGGGGCGCATTCCAGTGAAGGTGCCGGGAGCGGGCGCAAAGGGAAACATCATTGCGCTCCAGACGGCGGAGTGGCTGAAGCCGAGGGCGTGGCCGAGTTCGTGGGTGAGGATGGATTGGAGATCGTACGATTTTGGATTGGCAGCGAGGGCGGCGGGAGTGGAGAAGCTCACGAGTGAATCACTGGGATTGAAATAAATATCCGCGTCGAGGATTTGGCCAACTTGCGTGGATGGCAGACCGCTGCCGAGCTGGATGCCGATTTGATCGGCGGTGATGACGCGGGTGAAGGCGAGGACGCCTGGAGTGAAAGCCATGTCCGGCTGATCGAAGCAGATGGAATTGAGGCCGTCCGAGCCGCAGAGATTGTTAGCGGAACCGCGCACGAGCGGAGCGACGGAGGATGCGGTCAGGGCTGTGCCGCTGACGCTGCTCCAGATGCCGAGGGATTGTTGGATGACCTGCTCGATTTCGTTGAGGCTGCCGCTGGCGGTCTGACTCTGGGTGACGATGGTTTTGGGATTTGCGCCGAGCATGGTGCTCCAGCGAAAGGCGATGGCCGCGGCGCTGGTCAACTGGTGCGAGGGGACGGGGCAGGCGGAGCCGCCGGAAGCGCTGCCGGGCAGGCGCACGTCGGGGACGATTTCATTGAACGAATATCCCTGGGCGGTGATGACGGACCAGAGAATGAGAAAGAGCGTCGTGGCGAGGGAGGAGAATTGGCGGAGCGTGGTTTGCATGGGATTATTTCGATTGAAACTGAGTTGTAAGAGTTGAGTAACACCGATGCGCCGCGGCGGCATGGTGCGTGTTGGTGTTGACGTTGAGGTCCTTCGCCCATCCTTGTCGGATCCGTTCAGGATGATAAGGTTGGGTGTGCGAGCGGTGGTTGAAGAGTGCATTTGTGAGGTTTTCCTTTGGGGCGGAGTTCATTCCTTTTCGCGTGAGAGTTCGCGCTGAACGCGTTGCTCGAAAAGGTCGATGGAGAGATTCTTGACGCCTGTTTTTGTGAAGGACTGGGAGGCAGGATCGAAGACCGGGGTTTCCGCGGAATCCTGCGTGACGGTTTCGCCGCCGGAGCGGAGATCGTGACGGATGCGGAAGGTGCCCTGCGCCCAGCCGACGATTAAGAATGGGCCGTCGGGGTGCGCGGTGAGAAAAAGGTAGACCTCTTCGCCGGGACGGAATTCGGGCGCGCCTTCGACGTGAGAGTGCAGGTGCTTGAATTTGCCCCCGGGCTGACGGACGACTATTTCTTCGGGGAGATAGCCCTTGTTGCGCGAGAGGACGCGGAAACTGGTGTCGGTCCAGATTTCACCATTTTCCACTCGCACATCGACGTGCATGCAGCGCACGCGGGCGATGGAGTTCGAGTAGTGCACCAGATCCTGGAAGCGGAGGCGCACCAGCGTGGTGGCTTGCGCGACGACAGCGATTAAGGCGAGGCCGATGAGGAATAGCACCCAGAGAAATTGACGGCGTTGCGCGTAGCTCATTAAAGTTCACTCCTGTTCATTGGATTTCCAGCACTCCGGAAGCGGCGGTTTTGTCGAGATTGGCGTTCTGTACGAAAAGCGTTCGCGCGCCGGGCAGCGCGGTGGAAGGAATCTGGATGGTGAGGTGGATGATGCCTAGTCCGGCGGGCTGCTTGGAGATGACTGCGACGTCGCCGGGGCCGGAGACGGTGTAGGTCATGCTGGTGTCGAAGCTGGACTGCGAGAAGAGGCAGACGTCGGCGGCGATGGTGCCGGAGGCGGGGCGCGCGAGAGCGATGGGATTTCCGCCGAGGTTGCAGGCGTTGTTGGAGGTGTTGAAGACGCCGAGGGCTGCGACGTTGAGATCGAACGAGACGGAGGAATTGTCAACGCCGGCGGTGGTGGGTTCGACGACGGTGATGTTCTTCCCGGAGACGGCGGTGGAAGAGGCGGTGAGGGAGATGACATCGTCGGTGGCGCCGGGAGCGGCAACCACGAGCGAGACGATGTTGGAGAGAGTGCCGGAGGGGCCGCGCATCTGGACGAAGACGTTGCCGGGCTGCACGACGTCGGTGCTGTTGACAGGGGCGGAGCAGGAGTTGGCGGAACTGCAGGTGGTGACGCGCGCGGTGCCGGCAATCAAGAGAGTGGAGCCTGGGCCGGGATTGGTAGGGACAAAACCGCTGCCATTCACGGTGAGAGTGAAACCGTTTGCGCCGCCCGCGTAGATGCTGGCGGGGTGCAACGAAAGAATGTTGGAGCCGGAGGAGATGGTGACGCTGGCGGTGCCGGATTGGGTGGAGTCGTCCTGGCTGAGGGCGACGATCTGGATGGTGTTTGGAGTTGGCCGCGTGGCGGGCGCGGTGTACGTGCCGCTGGGAGCGATGGAACCGCATGCGCCGCTGACGGTGCAGGCGGAGCCTTGCACTTGCCAGACGACGGCTTGGTTGCTGGTGCCGAGCACGGAAGCCGTGAAGCCCTGCACGCCGAGGGGCGGCAGCGTGACGCTGTTGGGGAAAACGCTGACGAGAATGTGATTGAGGACGGCAATTTGCGCGGAAGAGAAGATCGCCGGATTTCCTGCTATGGCCACTCGCACGGAGACGGGATTGGAGGAGGGGATGGCGCCTGGGGCGATGTAGTCGACTTGCGTGGCGGTGCCGCTGGTGACGCCCTGGCAGGGAGAGGAAGCGACGATGCAAAGTTGTCCGATGGTCGAGTTGCCGCCGGAGATTCCGTTGACGCTCCAGGCGAGGGAGGCTCCTGTGGGGCCGTTTTCGGTGACGGTGAGCGTGACGCGGTGATTGGCGGCTAGCGGGGCGGCGGAAGGCAAGAGGCTGAGGCTAGGGCCAGCCTGAATGGTGATTGTGGCTTGGGTTTGTTTGGAAGGATCGGCTTGCGGCGTGACGGTGATGACGATGGTGTTGGGCTGCGGAGGAGCGGCTGGCGCGGTGTAGTTGGCGGTGTCGGCGATGGCGCCGCCGCCGGCGGATTGCGTGGTGATGACGGTGAGGACGCCGCAAGCGCTGCCGCTGCAGCCGCTGCCGGAAAGCGACCAGGAGAGAACGGCGTTGGGGTTGGAGCCGGGAATGGGCGTCAGCGTGGCGACGATGGCGGAGGTGACTCCGGGTTGAAGACTGGAGGGCGCGGAAAGTTGCAGAGTGAAGTGGCTGCCGATGGTGACAGTGGTGGAGTTCTGCCGGGAAGGATCCGCGACGCTGGTGGCGGTTAGGGTGATGCCGGGAGCGGAGGGGAGGATGGCGGGCGCGGTGTAATTTCCGTTGGCGTCGATGGCGCCGCAGTTGTTTGGGCAGGCTGGCCCGGAAAGGGTCCAGCGAACGGCGGGATCGGGTTTGCCGTTGCTTGTGATGGCGGCGTGGAAAGATTGAAGTGCGCCGAGTTCGACGGAAGAGGAAATGGGAGTGAGCGAGACGGAGATATCACTGGAGACGCTGACGCCGGCGGTGGAAGACTTGGAGGAATCGGCGTGACTGGTGGCGGTCACTTGCACCTTCCCGCCCGGGGGAAGGTTTGCGGGGGCGGTGAAGAGTCCATCGGGGGAGATGGTGCCGACTTGAGGGGAGCCGCCGGAAATGCCGTTGACGCTCCAGAAGACGGAAGTGTCGGAAGAGTTGGTGACGGTGGCAGAGAAGATGAGCGCGTTGCCAAGCAAGACTGCGCCGGAATTGGGCGCGACGGTGACGGTGATTTGAGGGGGAGAAGGAGTTGTTGTGCCGCCGCCACCACCTCCACCACAGGCTGCGAGCGAGAGACCGAGGGCGAGTGAAAAAATTGTCCGACTGAAGCGGACAAGGACGAGAGGACTCCGAGGGGAGGAGCCTTGTTTTGAGCGCGTTTGCGAGAGAGGGTGCATAGTGTTTGCGATTGCAGACGAAGGGCCAGCGAAAGAACGAGGCGGCGCGGAAGGCGCGGCCGCACGTTTGGCGAAACCTTGTTTCGTCTAAAGCGAGTGAAACGAAGTGATTAGGACCCGGGCGAAAATGAGAGCGAGTGGCAAAATGTTTGTGCGGGCGTGTGCCGAAAAATTGCGGAACGTTCCGAATTGGACGCGGTTGCTAGGGTGCGTTCCCAAACTGGGAATTGGGCGATGTCTCAATTGACAATCGCGGGAGTGGCTCCAATAATCGCGCCATGGCGAAGCCTGAGGCGGTGCGACGGATCAAGACGTATTCCGCGGCGAACGGGCATGTGTATCAGTATTATTTTTACGAAGTGAATCGCGTTTTAGTGGATGGCGAAGCGGCTGGGGAGTTTGTTTATGCGATTTCCGCGGATCGCGCGACGAGCTTTGGGTTGCGAATTTTTGTGATGCAGGGGGCGCTGGATGAGTGGGCCGCGGCGAACAGGCGCGCGCTGACGAGCAGCGAAGAGTATGCCGTGGCGAAGATGCGGTTGTTCCAAGCGTTTGATGAGGGCATTGTTCCGCTGACGGCGGAGGCGGCACGCGAGGTACGGCTGGTGGTGGATGAGTCAAATTTGGAAGCGTTGTTAGGGATGTTGAATATCTGATTGGGAACGGTTTGTAGTTCATTTGCCGCGCGGATTGAGTGCTCGACGTGGAACCCATGTGTGAGAGTTGAGGCGACGTCTGAAGTTGAGGTTCTTCGGACATCCTCGTCGGATGTCCTCAGAATGACAATTCTTCGTTTAGGTGGCTTATTGAGAGATTTGGGGTTGGGGTTTTGATCGCAAAAGCGGTGGCAGAGCCGCCGCACTCCAAAATAAGAGCGGCCCGCCTCAGAAGGCAGGCCCTACAAGAGTTGTGTTCGCGTTGAACCGAAATCCGGGTTGCGACGTCTAGTTGGGTGTAACGGAGATTGAGAATGCGGGAGCTGGTCCTGATCCAGCCGGGAAGAGTGCTCGTGGGGCCGTCGGAGCGGGAGAGCGAAAGCTGCCGCGCGCACCGCGAATTTGAAGAACGGCTGGCGGAGTGCGGGCCTTTGGTGTTTCGCGTGGCGTATGGAGTTTTGCGGAATGCCGCGGACGCGGAGGATGTGGCGCAAGAAGCGTTGCTGAAGGCGTACCGGAATTTCGGACGGCTGCGGGAGCCGGCGCGATTTCGAGGGTGGCTCGTGCGGATTGCGTTCCGGATGGCGCTGGATCGTTGGCGGTCGGCGAAGCGGCGAGAGAAACGCGAGATGCAAAGAGACCTGCCGGAGCAGATAGCTGCGGGGCCGACGGTGGAAGAGTTGGCAGTGTCGAGCGAGTTTCAGGCGCGGCTGGAGAGGGCGATGGAGGAGTTGCCGGAAAAGTTTCGATTGGTGTTGCTGCTGGCGGCCATCCAAGGGTACACGCTGGAGGAGGTTTCGGGGATGCTGGGCATTCCCATGGGCACGGTGAAATCGAGGCTGTTTTTTGCGAGGAAGCAGTTGGCTGAGAAGCTGCGATGAGTTGCAAACGATATCAGGACAAATTGGTTGATGCGCGGGCGGGCGGAGAGGGAGCCCTGGTTGGAGAATTGGCGGCGCATCTGCGGGCGTGCGCTGAGTGCAAGGAATTTTATGAAGCACAGCTGCACCTCTTTGGGGCGATCGATTTGGGCGTGCGGGAGATGGTCAACGAAACGGTCCCGGCGTCGTTGTTGCCGGGCGTGCGTGCACTGGTCGCCGAAGTTGTGATACCTCGCCGTATGTGGAGCTTTTCCTGGGGTTTCGTATCGGTTGCGGTGGCTGCTGCTCTGGTCATTAGCGTTGGGGTTTTGAGGTGGAGTCCGGAAAACACGAGCAAGCAGCGCGATCGATCTCCAGCTGTCGTGCAGGGAGTGGCTGGCGGGACGGGCGTAAAGCCGGTGCCACGGCAAGTGATCACTGCGGCCCCGAAGCACCGCTCGACGGAGGCAAGGACGGAGGTAGTTCCACGGGGGGTCGTGAAAACGCCAGAGGTGCTCGTGCTTGCCGAAGAGCGGGCGGCGTTCGCGAGATTTGTTACGGATCTGCCGGAAGAGAGAGATGTTGCGGTGGCATTCACGCGGCCTGCGACCGATGCGACAGACGAGGGGGTGGAGATCGCCTTGTTGCAAATTGACGAGCTGGAAGTGAAGCCGCTGGAGTCGTCCAATCGGGAATGAGTTTTGAGATACAACAGCATGTTTTTCCGCGCAGCGTACGAGTTTCGAGAACTCAGGAGGATGAGATGAGAAAATCACAAATCGCACTGGGCATTCTGATACTTCTGACTGGCGCGCTTACATTGCGAGCACAGGACAAAGTGAAGAGCGAAGCGAAAGTTCCTCCTGCTGTTTTGAAAATACAGGTCACGATTACCGAGAGCGAAGGGGAGAAGAAGGTTGTGAATCTACCGTACACGTTTTACATGAAGGCGGGGGAAGGAGGACCGGCCTCGCCGTGGACGAAGGTGCGCATGGGCAGCCGTGTGCCGGTTTATGTGGGCAAGGACGGCGGGATGCAATACATCGATGTCGGGACCAACATCGACGCGCGCGGCTTTGCTGGAGAAGACGGGCGATTCGACCTCAATTTGAATCTGGAGCGTTCCTGGGTGGAAGGCGAAGTAGCGGTTCCGGTGGAAAGGCCGAGCGCGCTGACAGGCGAAGCGCACACGGGACAATTTCGCGAACCTGTGATCCGGCAATTCAAGACGGAGCTTGTGTTGACGATGAAGGATGCGCAGACGATACAGAGCACATTGGCGACGGACCCGCTGACGGGCAAGGTGTTGGCGATTAATGTGAGCATGAATGTGGTGAAGTAGATTTTGGTATCACTTTAGGATCGCGGCGAGTGCTGTAGCGAGCTCGGGGTGAAGGAATTGGTGGTCTAATTTTTGGAGGTGGGCGGGTTGGACGCGCTGGCTGGAGAGGAGCAGGGCGTCGGCCATTTCGCCGAGGAGGAGGCGCAGGGCGAAGGCGGGCGCGGGGAAAAGCGCTGGACGGTGCAGGGTGGCGGCCAGGATTTTGGTGAAGTCGGCGTTGGTGACGGGTCGGGGGGAGACGACGTTTATTGCGCCGGTGATGTTGGCGTTTTCGAGGGCTGAGCGGAGGATGGTCACCGTGTCGTCGAGAGTGATCCAGCTTAGCCATTGTTTGCCGGTTCCGATTTTTCCGCCTACGCCGAATTGAAATGGCCGCATCATTTGCGGGAGGGCGCCGCCATGTTTGGACAGGATAACGCCGAAACGGGCGCGGACTACGCGGATGCCGAGGGCTTCGGCTTTCAGGGCTTCGGATTCCCATTCCTTTGCAATTTCACTCAAAAAATCGTTCCCGGGCCGGCTCGCTTCGGTGAGCGTCTCGTCGCCTCGGTTGCCGTAGATGCCGATGGCGGAGGCGGACACGAGGACGCGGGGGCGGGCGGACATTTTTGCGAGGGCGGCGACTAGTGCGCGGGTGTTGTCGATGCGGCTGGAGCGGAGGAGTTGCTTGCGTTGCGGGGTCCAGCGTCCCTCGGCGATGGAGGCGCCGGCTAGGTTGACTACAGCGTCGGCGCTTACGGCGGCTCCGCCGAGTTCACCGGTGGCGGGATTCCAGTTGACGTCGAAGCCTTGGAAGTTGCCGATGGCCTGCGTGGAGGTGCCTGGGCGAACGAGGCGGCAGACGGTGTGGCCTGCGCGTTGAAGGTCTTGCGTGAGAGCGGTGCCAACGAGGCCGGTGGAGCCGGTGATTAGGATTTTCATGGGGTCCTTTTTGGTGGAATGATTATCGCGCAGAAAATGGGGGAGCGTGATCCGTGGTCTGGGAGGTGAAGAACCCAGGTGTAAAGACGGCGCCTGGGGCACCCGGCCCCGGCCTCCTAAAGAGGGAGATTAGGTTACAATTTTGTTATGGCTCACATAGCGTCAGGTTTGCGTGTGAAGGTGTTGTTCTTTGGGCGGTTGCGGGAATTGACCGGGCTGGCCGAGGAAGCTGGAGAACTGCCTGAAGGAGCGACTTTGGCGCAGGTGTTTGAGCGTTATGCGGCGCGGTATCCGAAATTGGCGGGGTTCCGGAACTCGATGGTGGTTTCGCGGAACCAAGAATTCGCGGCTTGGGATACCCGTGTTGCGGCGGGTGATGAGATTGCATTTTTGCCTCCGGTAAGCGGGGGATAAAAATAGAAGATAAAAAATAGAAATTGGAAAATAGGGAAGAGTTGAAGCAGATTCCTCACCACGTTCAAACGGCTAACGGAGTTCGGAATAACAGATTCCCAGACTGTGACGACGGAACAAGACAAACTTGAGCTGGTTCGCAAGGCGATTGATGCCAAGGCGCTGGTGCGCCACGTCCGCGCGGGGCAGGATGGGGCGATCGTGACGTTCGACGGGTTTGTGCGCAACGAATCGCACGGGCGCGAGACGAGCTACCTGGAATACGAGGCGTACGAATCGATGGCGCTTGGAAAGATGAAGGAGATTGCGGCGCAGATTCATGAGAAGTTTGCGATTCATCGGGTGGCCATCGTGCACCGCCTGGGACGGCTGGAAATTGGCGAAACGAGCGTGTTCATTGCCGTGAGCGCGCCGCACCGGGGGGCGGCGTTCGACGCCTGCCGGTTTGCGATTGATACGCTGAAGCGCACGGTGCCCATCTGGAAGAAAGAGTATTTTGCGGATGGGGCGGTTTGGGCGGACGGCGAACTGCCTCCGACACCCCCAAGTGCAAAAAGTGCATCCTAGCTATTTGATGATTCCCCAGGCCCCACGAATTTCCATCTGGTTGTTTGCTGCACTGTCCCTTTTTGCCGGGGCGTTGCTTGCCGAGGCGCAGGAAAAGCCGGACCGGCCTCCGTGGGCGCAGCCTTCCGCCAGTCAACCGCAGCCTCTTCCACCGAGCAGCCAGCCGCAACCACCCGCTACGCCCGGGCCGATGGTTCTGGCGCCACAGCAGGCGCCGGAGAAGGCTAAAGAGTCGCAGACACCGAAGGGCACGATCAAGGTCAACGTGAATTTGGTGAACGTGCTGGTGAGCGTGCTGGATGAGAACAAGCGTCCGGCACCCAACCTTCCGCAGGAAGCGTTTCAAGTATCGGAAGAGGGCGTGCCGCAGAAGATTGAGTTTTTTGAGCCAGAGACCAAGCTGCCGCTGGACTTGGCGTTGATGATTGACGCGAGCATGAGCGCGCACATTGATATTCAATATGAGCGGGAGGCGGCTTCGCGTTTTATCCGGCAGGTGCTGCGGCCGGACGACCGGATGGCGGTGTTTTCGTTTGACGAGACGGTGACGCAGCGGACGACGTTCACGGAGAGGGTGCAGACGCTGACCGATGCGGTGGCGAAGATACCCGACGGCGCGGGGACATCGATTTATGATGCGGTGGTGCTGGGTTCGCAGGCGCTGGAGAAGCGCGGCAGCGAGCGGCGGCGCGTGATTATTCTGGTGACGGACGGCGGAGAGACCACGAGCCATGCGGATTTTGAGTCGGCGCGGCGGGCGGCGCTGCGCGGCGAGGTGCTGCTGTACACGATTCTGATCCGTGTGATGAAAAGCGAGAACGGACGAAACACTGCGGGAGAGCACGCTCTGCAGACCATTACGGAGACGACCGGCGGCGCGATGTTTTTCCCGGATTCGCCGCAGGAGCTGCCGATTATATTTGACAGGATTGACGCCGAGTTGAGGACGCAATACCGGTTGGCGTATTACCCGAATCCGCGGGGGGCAGCGAATTCGTATCGTAAGATTGAGGTGAAGATGCTGCCGGGGTATACGGCGCGGCATCGGACGGCGTATCTGGTTGGGGCGCAGTGAGGTTGCGAGTGTTGGGTGCACGTTTAGGTTGAGGGATAACAGATAACAGCGATCAGATAGCAGGATGCAAGACGACGCGTTATCAGGAACCGGTAATCAGCAATCGGAAAGACAAGAGGACTCACCGCAGAGACGCAGAGGCCGCAGAGAAGAGCAGAGAAGCGTTTATTCTACTGCTAATTTGGTAAGCGGTTGGAGCGGGTCCAGAATCCATAGTGTGAGACGCGATGGCGATTGATTATTTAGAGACGGCGGTTGAAATTGCGCGGGAAGCGGGAGTGGTGCTGCGGGAAGAGACGCAGCGGCCGCCGGATATTTTGTACAAGGGCGATTTCGACCTGGTGACGCAGGCGGACAAGCGGTCCGAGGCGGTGATTGTGAGCCGTCTGCAGAAATATTTTCCGGGGCATGCGGTGGCGGCGGAAGAGGGAACCGGGAAAGAGACCGGCTCGGAATACAAGTGGCATGTGGATCCACTGGACGGGACCACAAATTTTGCGCATGGGTATCCGTGCTTTTGCGTTTCGATGGCGCTGGCGAAAGGCGATGAGCTGCTGCTGGGCGTTGTGTACAACCCGATTTCTGAGGAGATGTTTTCGGCGGCGCGGGGAGAAGGCGCGTTTTTCAACGGGAAGAGAATGCAGTGCTCGAAGATCGCGGCGCTGCGGGGCAGTTTGCTGTGCACGGGGTTTCCGAATCATAAGCGGCATGCGCATCCGAACATTCATTACTACTGGGATTTCACGTTGTGCTCGCACGGGGTGCGGCGAGACGGGTCGGCGGCTTTGGATCTGGCGTATGTGGCGGCCGGGCGATTTGATGGATTTTGGGAGTTTGGGTTGAAGCCCTGGGATACGGCGGCGGGGGTGGTGATTGTGGAAGAGTCCGGGGGAAAGATTACCGACCTGGACGGGAAGCCGTATGTGCTGGGTGGCAAAACGATCTTGGCAACGAACGGGCTGATCCACACGGAGATGGAAAAGATGGCCGCGGAGATTGGGAAGAAAGAGAAGTTGGGGGTGTAGTTGTAACGGCGTAGCCCGCAATTCGCGATCAAAAGTGAATTGTGGTGGTTTCATCGAATTGAGTTAGGGATTATTGGTTGCCGCGGTCCCTCCATCCCGGTGCGGCACGCGGGACGCAAAAGCCGCGCTCCGCGGCCGGCGCGCCAGACTGCGGCGCGGAAGAAATTGCCGGCCGCTCCGGTCGGGATGACAAGCAAAGAGCAAAGCAAGAGTGGCCGCCGCAGACGGCGGGCCCTACAAGAACAGTAAAATTGTGGCACCCCCTGATTGGTAAATAGCTGAAAACAAGTAGGTTGGTAGTACGTCGCGCAAGTGGCGGAAATGCGGGGTTTATAGGTTGTTTGCTGTGAGAGAGATTCACTCGGAACTGTAAGTCCGGGATTTAAAGAGGTTTTTGGGCCGCTTTTGCAAGTGTGGAATCTAACGGGGTTAGAAGGGCAATGGGCGGTGGAGGCTGCCGGGAATTCACTGGAATGGGATTGGGCGTATCTTAACCCGTCGGTAATTACATAAATTGGTAAAATGTTGTCAAGAGAAAAATGAATGGGCGGCTTTAGGGAAGGCTGATTCGGGCCTCACGGAATTCTTATGAGGTGGGCGCTATCGTGGGTTCGCAACGAAAACGTCATCCTCTGACATTCGACGGCACTGGGTAGGTGCCGTTCCAGGACCAAATTCGTTGCCCAAAATCGGGTAGGAGAGAAGCCATGCGCAAGTGGGTGAATCGTGTGTTGGCGGTTGGATTGAGTATGCTGGTAAGTTTGAGCGTTTGCGATATGGGGCGCGCAGACGATACCAAAGCGGGAACTGATTCGAAACCGTCGGCGCCAACAGCGGCGACGGGGAACAAGCCGGAAGGCGGGTTAACGGATCGGGAGCGGTGGCTGCTGGAGCGCGTGGAGCAGTTAGAGAAGCGGGTTGCGGACTTGGAGTCGAAGGATGGGAAGCCGGCTCCCGAGACGGCAGTGGCGCGGGACAAGGGGGCGGAGCCGGGGCCGAGTATTTACGGTGGAATGGCGCCGGCAACGAAGGCAACGGCAAGCGCGCCGTCGGCAATGCTGACGAGTGCGCCAGCGGGAGCGGTGCCGAGCTCGATGTCGAAGAGCATTGCGGCCGCCATTGGGGTGAATAAGGAGTCGAGCACGTCAGCGGGCCCAACCCAAGTCCCAGAGAAGAAAAAGATCGAGCCGTTTTCAGATGCTGACTGGACGTGGCTGAACGGAAATCCACGGACGAAAGAGATTTATTGGGACACGAAGTTCTTCACGCCGGAGATTCGGGCGGACATAAATTACGTCTCGGACTTTAACCATCCGACGGATCATTCGATCGGTGGATCGAGCGAGCTGTTTCGGTCGTCGGAAGTACAGTTGGAGCAGTTTGGCGTCGGCGGAGACTTTCACTACGAGAACGTGCGCGGGAGGTTCATGACGCAGTTTGGGATGTATTCGGCGACAACGCCGCGGAATGATCCGAGCCCAGGGCACGGGCAATGGGACCTGGTGAGTGCGTACCGCTATTTGTCGGAGGCGTACGGCGGGTATCACTTTAATGTCCTGCATGGCGTGAATGTGGATGCTGGAATTTTCCTTTCTTATATCGGGTTGTTCAGTTACTACAACTTCGACAACTGGGCGTACCAGCCATCGTATGTATCGTCGAATACGCCGTGGTTCTTCGAGGGCGTACGCGTGCAGATTTTCCCAACGGCACATTTGAAGATTGAACCGTGGTTCATCAATGGCTGGCAGTCCTATGCTTCGGCGAATCACAGGCCGGGACTCGGAGGACAAATCAAATGGACTCCCAAGCCGTGGCTGAACATCATTTCGAACAATT